>Ga0126362_10000109_pt1 | contig 86183 bp, 88 predicted proteins | sample ANMtaG_FD_126269 | JGI IMG/M metagenome (GOLD analysis project Ga0126362, IMG submission 126269) | Continental margin sediment microbial communities from North Pacific Ocean - ANME2c_DSS_Sorted | ecosystem: Environmental > Aquatic > Marine > Continental margin > Sediment | place: Pacific Ocean... | reverse complement strand
GCAAGAGACCGCGACGATAAACGGACGAGGCCGGCCACACGCGGCCCCCTCGTCCGCGGGACGCCGGGGAACTCGGTATCCGTACGCACATGAGTTTGGGTTCCGCGGCGTCCCGCGTCTCCCTCCAGCCAAGCCTCCGGCGTCAGCAAGACGCGCGGAGCCGAAATCGCGTGGAAGGGGCGCCGAATCCCCCTACCCCGCCATGGTCTTCTTCACCGTCTCGACCAGCTGCTTCAGGCTGAAGGGCTTGGGCAGGAAGTTGAAGGCCTCGCCCTCGGGCAGGTTCTTGCGGAAGGCATCCTCGGCATAGCCGGACACGAAGATCACCTTCAGATCGGGCAGGTGCTTGCGCACCTCGCGCAGCAGGCTCGGGCCGTCCATCTCCGGCATGACCACGTCGGAGACGATGAGGTCGATCGTCTGCTCGCCCGCGCGCACGATCTGCAGGGCCTCGATGCCGGAGGCGGCCTCCAGCACCGTGTAGCCGCGGGCCGAGAGCGCGCGGCTGTTGACTGCGCGGACCGGATCCTCGTCCTCCACGAGCAGGATCGTCCCCTGCCCGGTATGGTCGGCCGAGGGCTTGCGCGGGGCCGGCTTCGGCGGCTCCTGCGCGGCGGTGCCGGCGGCCGGGGCAGGGTGGGCCGCCGTGCCCGTCGCCTGGGCCGCAATCCTCGGCTCGGACAGGGCCGGCCGGCCGGCGGATGCGGTCGCGGGCGGCAGGGCGGCCCGCTGGACCGGCTCCGCCTCGACCTCCGGCTCGGGGATGTGGCGCGGCAGGTAGATGCGGAAGGCGGTGCCCTCCCCCACCTTCGACTGCACGTCGATGGTGCCGCCCGACTGCTTGACGATGCCGAACACCGTCGAGAGGCCGAGGCCGGTGCCCTTGCCGATATCCTTCGTGGTGAAGAACGGCTCGAAGATCTTCTCCATGATCTCGGGCGGGATGCCCTCGCCGGTGTCGGAGACTTCGATCAGCACGTGGTCGCCGGCCGGCGCGCCGCCGCGCCCCTCCTCCGCCGCGGCCTCGCCGGGATCGGGCATGTTGGCGGTGCGGATCAGGAGCTTGCCGCCGCCCGGCATGGCGTCGCGGGCGTTGACCGCGAGGTTCACGATGACCTGCTCGAACTGGTTCACGTCGGCCTTCACCGGCCAGACGTCGCGCCCATGCTTGAGCTCGAGCCCGACCCGCTCGCCCAGCAGCCGCTTCAGGAGCAGGGTCAGCTCGGAGAGCGATTCGCCGACATTCATCACCTCCGGCCGCAGGGTCTGGCGGCGCGAGAAGGCCAGCAGCTGCCGCACGAGCCCGGCGGCCCGGTTGGCGTTCTGCTTGATCTGCATGATGTCCTGGAAGGCCGGGTCGGTCGGCTTGTGGCTCGCCAGCAGCAGGTCCGAGTAGCCGATGATCGCCTGGAGGACGTTGTTGAAATCGTGCGCGATGCCGCCCGCGAGCTGGCCGACCGCGTTCATCTTCTGCGCCTGGGCGACCTGCTGCTCCAGCTGGCGCTGGGCGGTGGTGTCGAGGGCGTAGAGGATGACGGATTCGCGCTCCTCGTCGAGGGCCTCGTCGGCGCTGCCCGCCGGGATCAGCCAGACCCGGGCCGAGCGGTTGCCGGCCCCGGTGAGCGAGATCTCGATCGGCGCGACCTCGGTGAGCCCGCTCGCCGCCTTGGCGAGGGCGGCGTCGAGCCCGTCGCGGTCGGCGACGGAATCCACGATGTTCGGCTCCTCCGCCGTCTCGGTCCCGTCCTCCACGGTGTGGCGGGGCATGGTGCCGAACAGGCGGGCGAAGGAGGCGTTGGCCCGGGCGATGCGCCCGCGCCGGTCGAGCGTCGCGATGGCGATGGGCGAGGTGTTGAGGAAGCGGGCGAGGCGCACCTCGGCGGCGCGCTGCGGCTCGTCGAACTCGGCGCCTGCCGAGCGGTTGATCACGAAGGTGCGCGAGGCGCCGGGCTTGCCGTCCTTGCCGAAGGCGACGCGGTGATAGAGCCGCGCCGGCAGCGGGTGGCCGTTGCGGCGGCGCAGATCCAGATCGATGCGGTCGGTGCGGACCTCGCCGGGCAGGCCGTGGCTGCGGGTCAGCATCTCGGCGCCGGGCGCGATCGCGTCGAGATGCGGGCCGCCCGAGCCCACGGTGGCGAGGTCGTAGCCGAGCCAGGCCGCGAGCGTCGCGTTCATGTAGACGATCGCCCCCTGCGGATCGATCGAGAGGAAGCCCGCGGGCGCGTGGTCGAGATAGTCGATCGCGTGCTGCAGCTCCTGGAACACGTTCTCCTGGCGCTCGCGCTCGGCGGTGATGTCGGAGACCGTCCAGAGGCTGGCGGAGCGGCCGGGGCGGGGCAGCGGGCGCACATGGATGCGGTACCACGCGAAATCGCGCGCCGGGCCGCCCCCGGGCGCGCCGGCCGGCACGCCCCCCTGCGGCGGCGGCGACATCCGGATCTCCTCGGCATGGCTGCGCCCGTCGCGGGAGGCCTGCGAGAGCCGGTAGATCGCCTCCGAGACCTCGGGCGAGCCGACGAAGACCCGCTCCACCGAGCGCAGGTTCGAGAAGCTGTCGCCGCCGGCCACCTGCAGGTAGGCCTCGTTGGCGTAGATCAGGCGCCCGCCCTCCTCCACCACCAAAGCGGCGTCGGGCGAGCCGTCGACGACGGCCTTGGTGATGTCGTCGCGCGCGCCCTGCCCGGCGAGCTGGATCGCCCCGATCGCCAGGGCGAACAGGAAGAACACGCCGGCCATGGCCAGCAGCGCCAGCAGCCAGACGATGAGCGACTGCGCCTGCTCGTTCGCCACGAAGGACAGGCCGATCGCGGCCCCGACGAGGAGGCCGGCCAGGACGAGCAGCAGCCCGACCCGTCCCGGCCGCTCGGACCGGTCGATCGAGCCCGGCACGGGCGTCGTGGGTCCTGACAACTCGGCCATTACGGTTCAATCCAGCGCCAAAGCATCATGCGCAGAAGCCCGCCGCGACCCATGATGCGCCCTCGAAGGACTGGTTCTGGCAGTCCAGGCCCTTCAGATCGGTTAGGCTTGCGTCCGAAAGACGGCAAGGGCCAAACGCTTGCGGCCGCTTGGCCGATGTCGCGCCCGAGGCGGTCCGGCATGGCGCCTGCCCTCACGCCGCCCGGCGGCGGGTGCGCAGGACGAAGCCGATCACCTCGGCCACGGCCCGGTAGTGCTCGGCCGGGATCTCCTGGTCGATCTCGACGGTGGCGTGCAGCGCGCGGGCGAGCGGCGGGTTCTCCAGAACCGGGACCTCGTGCTCGGCCGCGACCTGGCGGATGCGCAAGGCGAGGGCGTCGACGCCCTTGGCGACGCAGACCGGCGCGGCCATGCCCGTCTCGTAGCGCAGGGCCACCGCGTAGTGCGTCGGGTTGGTGACGACGACGGTGGCCTTCGGGACGGCGGCCATCATGCGCTTCTTCACCCGGGCCATGCGGAGCTGCTTCATGCGCCCCTTCACCTCCGGGTTGCCGTCCGATTCCTTCATCTCCTGCTTCATCTCCTCCTTCGACATGCGCAGGCGCTGACGCCAGCGGAAGCGCTGGTAGAGGGCATCGGCGACGGCGATCGCGAAGTGGACGGCGAGAACGGCGGCGAGCAGCTTGAGGCTGAGCCCGAGGATCGCCGGCAGGCAGGCGGCCGGATCGAGCCGGGCGAAGATCTCGAGGCGGTCGCGGTCGTTCCAGAGCAGGGTGCCCACCACGACGCCGACCACGGCCATCTTGGCGAGCCCCTTGCCGAACTGCACCAAGGCCTCGACCCCGAAGATGCGCTTGACGCCGGCCATCGGCGAGATGCGGTCGAACTTGAAGCCGAGGGATTCCGTACTGAACACGATCGGGTGCTGCAGGAAGCCGGCGGCGAGCCCGGCCGCCACGGCGAGGCCCGCGGGGACGGCCAGCGCCTGGAACAGCAGCCAGACGGCGCGGGCCGCGATCCGCCCCATGGAGCCGGCATCGTCGGGCACCGCGTGGGCGTTCATCAGGAAGCTGCGCATCTCCGCGGTCAGCATGGTCGCGATGCCGGGCCCTGCCAGCATCAGGCCGAAGGTGAAGGCGGCGAGCGCCGCGAAGGTGTTGATCTCGACGCTGTTGGCGACGTCGCCGCTCTCGATCGCCCGGTCGAGGCGCCGCTGGGTCGGCTCCTCGGTCTTGTCCTCCTGCTCCGCGCCCTCAGCCATGCCGGCCTCCGGGGGCGCGGACGGTCAGCGCCCGGCCATCGCGGCGAGGTAGCGGGCCATGTCGTCGAGGAAGACGGTCATGATCACGCCGAGCACGCCGGCGAAGATCAGCATGCCGATCAGCACCGAGGCCGGCACCGCGAGGAAGAAGACCTGGAGCTGCGGCATCATCCGCGAGAGGACGCCGAGGCCCAGATTGAACAGGATGCCGAAGGCGATGAAGGGCGCGGCGATCTGCACCGCGAGGGTGAAGCCGCGGGCGATCGCCCTGAGGGCGAGCTTGGCCGCCTCGCCGAAGCCCGGCACCCCGTCCGGCGGGAGCAGGCGGTAGCTCTGCCCGATCCCGTCGAGGGCGATATGATGCAGGTCGGTGGCGAGGATCAGGGTGATGCCGAGCAGGGCCAGGAAGGTGCCGAGCGCCGCCTGCTGCCCGCCCATCGCCGGGTCGACGGTCATGGCGTAGGACAGGCCGAGCTGCTGCGAGGCGATCAGCCCCGCCGTCTGCAGGGCGGCGAGCACCATGCGCACGCTCAGCCCCAGGATCAGCCCGACCAGGGTCTCGCCGAACAGGAGTCCGATCAGCCGCGGGCCGGCCAGCGCCTCGCCCGCCCCGAGCAGCGGGCGCACGGTCGGGAACAGAACGAGGGCGACGAGCAGCGCGAAGGCGAGGCGCAGGCGCGGCGAGACCGTCTGCTCGCCGATCCCCGGCATCAGCATGATCAGCGTGCCGACGCGGGCGAAGGTGAGCAGGAAGGCCGCCGCGATGCCCGGCGCGAATCCTGGCAGCAGCAGGGTCATGGAACCGCTTATGGCACGGCGCGCCGGGCGCCGTCCTGGCCGCCGGCATCACCCGCCCGCCGCGATGCGGGCGGCGATGCGGACCATGTAGCCCGCCATCGCGTCGCCCATGAAGGGCAGCATCAGCAGGAGGGCGGCGAAGACCGCGACGATCTTCGGCACGTAGATCAGCGTCTGCTCCTGGATCTGGGTCAGGGCCTGGACCAGCGAGACCGCGAGGCCGACGGCGAGCGCCACCAGCATCAGGGGGCCGGCGACCTTCAGGAACACGAAGATCCCGTCGCGGGCGATGTCGAGGATGGCGAGGCCGGTCATGATGCCTGAGAGCCTGTTCGGTGGAGCTTGTCCCGCCCTCTTCCTCATCCTGAGGAGCTCGCGAAGCGAGGCTCGCAGGAGGCCTCCGGATGGCGCCGCGATCCCGGGAAGGCTCCTGCGAGGCCCCCGCTGCGCTCCGGCACCTCAGGATGAGGGCGAGGATGGGACGAAAGGGAGTTGCCCTCGGCTTCCAGTCCGGCCGAGGGGTACAGGTCCGACGACCTCAGATCTGCATGCGCATGATCTCCTCGTAGGCGGAGATCATGCGGTCGCGCACCGCGACCATGGTCTGCAGGGCGGTCTCGCTCTCGGCCACCGCGGTGACCACGTCGACCACGTTCGCCTTGCCCGCGGCCACGGCGGCGGCCTGCATGTCGGCCCGGCGGCCGGCCTCGCCGACATTCTCGACGGCTTGGCCCAGAAGCCGCGTGAAGTCGCCGCCCGCCGATTGCGTCGGCTGGACCTTGGGTGCGCCCTTCAGCGCCCCGATGTTCTGGACCGCCGCGTAGGCGCCCGCCGCGAAGTTGCTGCTCGCCATGACCGGCCTACTTCAGGATCTCGAGGGTGCGGCTGATCATCCGGCGGGTGGCCGTGACCATGTTGAGGTTGGCCTCGTAGGAGCGCTGGGCCTCGCGCATGTCCATGTTCTCGATGAGCGCGTTGACGTTGGGCATGCGCACCTCGCCCTTGTCGTTCGCGGCCGGGTTGCCGGGGTCGTACTTCGTGCGGAACGGCCCGGCATCGCGCCGGACGCGGCCTGCCTCCACGAGGCTCGCGCCGGTGTCGCGGTCGAGATGGCTCGTGAAGGTCGGGATCTTGCGCCGGTAGGGCTCGGCCGTCGCGTTCTGGGGCGCGGAATCGGCGTTGGCGATGTTCTCGGCGATGATGCGCATGCGGCCGGACTGGGCCTTGAGCCCCGAGGCGGCGATGGTCAGCGTCTTGTCGAAATCCATGGCTCAAGGCTCCTTCGTCGCGGGCCCTCAGCGCTTGCCGATGGCGATCTTCAGGGTGTCGAGGCTCTTCTGGTAGAGCGAGGCGGCGAGCTGGTAGTCCGACTGGTTGTCGCCGGCCTTCATCATCTCCTCCTCGAGGTTCACGCCGTTGCCGCTCGGGCGGACCTCGAACCCCTTGAAGCGCTTCGCATCCGCGCCGGGCCCGTCCGCACCCGCCGGGACGATGTGGCCGGCGGCGGTCGCCGCGAGGCCGACGCCCGCCTTGGCCGCCGTGCCGTCCGCGCCGAAGCTCAGCGCCGCGAGGTCGCGCGGGCGGAAGCCCGGCATGTCGGCGTTGGCGACGTTCTCCGCGATGAGCTGCTGGCGCGCCTGCGACCACTGCATCCGCGTGCGCAGCATCGAGAGGAGCGGCAGGTCGGTGATGGCCACGGGCGGCGCCCTCCGGGCGGACCCCGGGACGGGGCGTCCCGGGCGGCAGCCCGATGGGCAAAATCTGCCGGGTACAAGGTTAACGCGCGGTTAAGCACGTGGAGCGTCGATCCACGGTAACTTGTTAACGAAGCTTTAAGATCGATTGCCCGGCGCCCCCCGACGCGTGCTAACCTAGAGGCCGTGTGTTGCGTAGGGTCGGCACCCGGCCCCGAGACGAGAGTGGCAAGCCTTGCAATGGTTGCAGTCCGTGTTCGGCTCTGACGGCTCTCCGATCATCCAGTACGTCAGCATCTTCGCGGTCATTTTCGCGGTCCTGACGGTCGTCGTCCTCTTGGTCCGGCGCCTCTCAAGCGGCGGGCTCGCCATCCCGGGGCGGAACGGCGCGCGCGGACGCCAGCCGCGGCTCGGCATCGTCGACGTGTACGAGCTCGACCGCCAGCGCCAGCTCATCCTGCTGCGGCGGGACAATGTGGAGCACCTGCTCCTCGTGGGCGGGCCCAACGACGTGGTGATTGAGCGCAATATCCAGCGCGGACGGGCGCTCGCCGAGCCGGCCCTCCGGCCGGAGCCGCTCCCGGAAGCGCTCCCGGAGCCGGAGGAGCCCGCCCTCGAGACGCAGCCGACGCTGCCCGGGATTGCGCAGGCCCGGCCGCCGGCGGCCTTCGAGCCGAGCTTCGAGATGCCCGTGGTGGTGCCGGCCGGCGTGCCGCGCTCCAGCGCCGCGCCGCCCGTAACCCAGCCCCTCGACGCGGCCGCGGTCGGCCCTGACGAGCCGGCGCCCGAAGCGCCCGGCATCGTGCCCGGCCCGCGCCCCGAGGACCGTCCCGTTCCGGCCGTGCCCGTGCGCGAGGGGCCGGCCAAGCGCCTGCTGCGCCGGACCGCGCCCGCGCTGATCGATCCGAAGCCGCCGGCGGCGCCGCCGCCCGTTCCGGCGCCGATGCCGGTACCTCCTGCGCCGTCCGAGCCTTCCCCCGTGACCGCAGCTCCCCCGGCCGCACCTGCCGCGCTGGCCGAGGCCGAGATTCCCCCTGCCGCGCCGGCCGGTTCGCCGCGCCGCGCGGTCGACCCGGCGATCCTGTCCGATATGGCGCGCCAGCTTCAGGCGGCGCTCGGCCGCTCGTCCTCGGCCGTCACTCCGCCGCCCGCGCCCACCTCCGCACCCCTGCGTGCGCCCGAGCCGCCTGCGCCCGCGTCGGCACCCGCCGTCGATCCCATGGCCGCTGCCATGGCGGGCGCGCCGGATCCTGCGCCTGCGAGCCCGCCTGCGCGGTCGCCTGACCCGGCCGAGAGGCCGCCCGAGCCGCGTCCGGAGCCTCCGCCGCCCGTCTCTGCTGCGCCCCCCTCGGTGCCCGCCGCGCTGCCGGTCGACGAGGCGCCGCGCCCGGCCAAGGCCGGGAGTGCGGCCAACCCCTTCTCCGTGGAGGAGATCGAGGCCGAGTTCGCCCGGCTGCTCGGCCGCCCGCTCGACAAGCGCAACTGACGCACGCCCGGAGCGGGGAATCGGGGGATCGATCTTTCAAGGCGGCCCCGCGACCCGCTTTCTCCTTCGGCAGGGAGACGGGCCCCGAGCCCTCTCTTCAGGCCCGATCGCTCCCGCCGTCCGGCCCCCCGACCGGGCTCGGCCATGAAGGCGGAGCTGCCGGTCGGGACGAGGGCCTAGTGCCCTTGGCGCTCACACGGCCTGCCGGGCCGTCTCCGGCATCAGCAGCACCGCGATGAAGCTGATCGCCGCGGCGATCCCGAGATAGGCGCCGACCCAGGCGATGCCGCCGAGCGAGACCAGGCTCTGCGCGAGGTAGGGCGCGGCCGAGGCGCCGAGGATGCCGGCGAGGTTGTAGGTGACGGAGGCGCCCGTGTAGCGCACCCGGGTCGGGAACAGCTCGGGCAGGAGCGCGCCCATCGGCCCGAAGATCCAGCCCATGGCGAAGAGCCCGAGGCAGAGGAAGCCGAGCACCAGCGGCCAGGAGCCGGAGCCCAGCATCGGCCCGAGCAGGAAGCCGAGGCCCAGGGTGAAGAGCGTGCCCGACATCACCACCGGGCGCCGCCCGAACCGGTCCGCCGCCCAGCCCGAGAGCGGGATGCCGAGCGCCATGAAGCAGACGGCCACGCACTCGAACAGCAGGAAGGCGGGCCGCGAATAGCCGAGGGTGGCCGTGCCGTAGCCGAGCGCGAACACCGTCGAGAGGTAGAACACCGCGTAGCAGGCCACCATCGCGAAGGTGCCGAGCAGCGTCGCCCGGGTGTGCTGCGTGACCACGGTGGCCAGCGGCACCTTCTCGGGCTCGGCCTTGGCGAGGGCCGCCTTGAACAGCGGCGTCTCGGTCAGCTTCAGCCGCACGTAGAGACCGACGCCGACGAGCGCCGCCGAGGCCAGGAAGGGCAGGCGCCAGCCCCAGCTCTGGAAGCTCTCCGGCGAGAGGCCGAAGCTCAGCGCCAGGAAGCAGGTATTGGCCAGGATGAAGCCCACGGGCGCCCCGAGCTGCGGGAAGATCCCGTACCAGGCGCGCTTGCCCGGCGGCGCGTTCTCGACGGCGAGCAGAGCCGCCCCGCCCCATTCACCGCCGAAGCCGAGCCCCTGGCCGAAGCGCAGGGTGCAGAGGGCGGCCGGTGCCAGCCAGCCGGCGGTGGCGTAGGTCGGCAGGCAGCCGATCAGCACCGTCGAGACACCCATGATCATCAGCGAGGCGACCAGGGTCGCCTTGCGCCCGATGCGGTCGCCGAAATGCCCGAACAGGGCGGCACCGATCGGCCGGGCCACGAAGGCGATGGCGAAGGTGGCGAAGGCCGAGAGGAGCTGCACGCCGGGCTCGCCGGGCGGGAAGAAGACCGGCCCGATCACCAGCGCGGCCGCGGTGGCGTAGATGTAGAAGTCGTAGAACTCGATCGCCGTCCCGACGAAGCTCGCGGTCAGGATGCGTCGGGCGGAGACGGGCGGGGTCGGGGTGGTCTGGAGCATGGGGCGCAACCGGGGAGTTCGGAGCGCGCCTCGTAGAGCATGGCGCGGAAAAGGGGAATCCGATTTCCGGGTGGCCGGCTCCGGCGGAAGCGATCAGGCAAAATGCTTCGAGAGCTTCAGCCCCTGCGCCTGGTAGTTCGAGCCGGCGCCCGCGCCGTAGAGGGTCGCGGGCCGTTCCGTCATGCGCTCGTAGACGAGGCGGCCGACGATCTGCCCGTCCTCCAAGAGGAACGGCACGTCGCGCGAGCGCACTTCCAGCACCGCCCGCGCGCCGGTCCCGCCCGCGCCTGCATGGCCGAAGCCCGGATCGAAGAAGCCGGCGTAGTGGACGCGGAACTCGCCGACCAAGGGATCGAACGGCACCATCTCGGCCGCGTGGTCCGGGGGGACCTGCACCGCTTCCTTGGAGGCCAGGATATAGAACTGACCGGGGTCGAGGATCAGCGTGCCGGAGCCGTCGGCGGGCAGCGTCTCCCAGAACTCGGCGACCCGGTGGCGGCCCGGCGCATCCACGTCCACGAGGCCGGTATGGCGCTTGGCGCGGTAGCCGATCAGGCCGTCGAAGCCCGCAAGGTCGACCGAGACCGCCACGCCGCCCTGGAAGGAAGGGTTGGCCGCGCTGACGAGAGGCGTCTGCGCGTGGAGCGCGGCGAGCTCGGCCTCGCGCAGGCGCGGGTCGCCGCGGCGGAAGCGGACCTGCGACAGGCGCGAGCCCGTTCGTACCAGGACGGGGAAGGTGCGGGGCGAGATCTCGGCGTAGAGCGGGCCCTGGTAGCCCGCCTCGACCTGATCGAAGGCGCTGCCGCGGTCGGTGATCACCCGGGTGAACACGTCGATGCGCCCGGTCGAACTCTTCGGGTTGGCGCTCGCGGTGAGGTCCGCGGGCAGCGCGAGCGTCTCCTGCAATTCCGCGATGTAGACGCAGCCCGTCTCCAGCACGGCGCCCGGCTGCAGGTCGATGGCGTGGAAGGACAGGGCCGCGAGGCAATCCGAGACCGGGCGCCCGCCCGGCAGGAAGCTCGTCCGCACGCGCCAGGCGCGCTGCCCGAGGCGCAGATCCAGGCTCGCGGGCTGGATCTGGTCCGACGCATAGGGGGTGGCCGGGCGGATGACGCCGGCCCCGGTGAGGGCGGCGATGGCCTGGGCCGGCAGGATGCCGGCCTGCGCATCGGGACCCTGCCTCGTGCTCTCGTCCATCCCGTGCCGCAATCCCGCCAGACCGATCGTTCCTTGTGCGCCGCGGGCGCCTAAGGTCCGGTTACCGCCCCGCCTCGCCCCCCTTCTCACGGCGCGGGATAGCGCGTGAAGCGCGGCAGCGCGTGCGCGTCCTCCATCCAGGCGAGCTGCTCCGCCGTCTGGATATGGGCGGCCGGCGGCAGGGCGTCGGGATCGTCGAGCGTGCCGGTCTGGATGTCGAGCATCCCGGGCAGCATGCGCGCGTTGCGGTAGAACAGGCCGGTGCCGCAATCCCGGCAGAACAGACGCCGTCCGTGCTCCGACGAGGCGTAGGTGGCGGGCTCGCCGCTGATCGAGACAGCCTCCTCCGGCACCATCGCCCAGGCGACCATTGGCGCGCCCGCGTGGCGGCGACAGTCGCTGCAATGGCAGAGGCAGTTGTGCAGCACGTCGGCCGACATCGTGTAGCGGATCGTTCCGCAATGGCAGCGTCCGGTGAGGGTTCGATTCACCGTGTCCATGGGCGGCCTCCTATCCTCGTCGTCGATGCCCGTCGCGACGTAATCCGCCGCAATTGACGCCGATTTCGGCGCCCACTACCACGTGGCTCCGCGATCCGAGAAGCCGTTGCGAATCGGCTCCTAATCCGGCGGTGGGGCTTGACCCTCGCGAGAGGCGAAACAGGGCGATGTACAAGGCCGAGACGCGCGGAATCAGCGTGACCGTCGAGCCCCGCTTCGTCGAGGAGGAATCCTCTCCGGGCGATAACCGATACTTCTTCGCCTACACCGTCGAGATCGTGAACAACGGCGCCGAACAGGTGCAGTTGCGCTCGCGTCACTGGCGGATCATCGACGGTCACGGCGCCTGCCAGGAGGTGCGCGGCACCGGCGTCGTCGGCAAGCAGCCGGTGCTGGAGCCGGGGGAGTCGTTCTGCTACACGAGTGGCTGCCCGCTCACCACGCCGGACGGCCTGATGGCCGGCAGCTACACGATGGCGACCGTCGCGGGCGAGAGCTTCGAGGCCGAGATCCCCGCCTTCTCCCTCGACAGTCCGCACGTGCGGCGCAGCCTGCACTGAATCCGGTTTCCGCTTCGGCGGAGAGCGCGGACGCGCGACGCCGGCGGGCCCGAACAAGCCCGAAGGATGGACCCCATGCCGGCCGGTGAGCGGCTCGAGCCCCTCGACCTCCTCGCGCGCCTCGTCGCGTTCGACACCGAGAGCACGCGCTCCAATCTCCCGCTGATCGACTGGGTCGGCACCTATCTCGACGGCTGGGGCGTGTCCTACACGCGCGTCCCGAGCGCGGCGGGCGACAAGGCGGCCCTGTTCGCCACCCTCGGCCCCCGCATCGACGGCGGGGTCGTGCTCTCCGGCCATAGCGATGTGGTGCCGGTGACGGGACAGGCCTGGACCTCCGACCCGTTCTCCCTACGCGTCGCGGATGGCCGCGCCTATGGCCGCGGCGCCGTCGATATGAAGGGCTTCTGCGCGCTGGCGCTTGCCCTGGTCCCGGAGATGCTGGCCGCGGATCTGAGGCGCCCGATCCACATCCTGCTCTCCTACGACGAGGAGACCACCTGCCTCGGTGTCGCCGACACCATCGCCCGGTTCGGCTCCGACCTGCCCCGGCCGGGCGCCGTGATCGTTGGCGAGCCGACCGACCTCGAGGTCGCGGACGCGCACAAGAGCGTGGTGACCTGCCTCACCACCGTGCACGGCCACGAGGCGCACTCCTCCAAGCCCATGCTCGGGGCGAACGCCGTGATGGCGGCGGGCGACCTCGTCGCCGGGCTCAACCGCATCGCCGATGCGATGATCGCCCGCGGCGACGCCTCGGGCCGGTTCGACCCGCCCTATACGACGGTGCATGTGGGCACGATCCAGGGCGGCACGGCCCGCAACATCCTGCCCAAGCTCTGCAGCTTCCAGTGGGAGTATCGCGGCCTGCCCGATCTCGACGCGGGAGAGATCCCGGATCTGTTCTCCGCCGAGGTCGCCCGCGTCACCGCCGAGCGGCTCAACCGCCATGGGCCTTACGGCCGGGTCGAGACCCTCGAGGAGGTCGCGGTGCCGGGGCTTGCCCCCGAGCCCGGCTCGGAGGCCGAGCGGCTGGCCCTGCGCTTGGCGAACCGCAACCACACGATCTCGGTGCCATACGCCACCGAGGCCGGACGGTTCCAGGCGGCAGGCATCCCCACCGTGGTCTGTGGCCCCGGCTCCATCGACCAGGCTCACCAGCCCGACGAGTTCATCACCCTCGACGCATTGAAGGACGGCGAGGCCTTCCTGCGCCGCCTGATCCGGGATTGCGCCGCATGAGCCACAAGTCTTTCGCACCCAGACCCCTCGAGCCGACGCCCCTCGACCGGGTGAAGCTGCGCCCGCTCGAGCGCGAGGACCTGCTCTTCGTGCACCAGCTCAACAACAACGACAGCATCATGCGCTACTGGTTCGAGGAGGCCTACGAGTCCTTCGCCGAACTGGCGCAGCTCTACGAGCGCAACATCCACAATCAGACCGAGCGGCGCTTCATCATCGCCAACGACCGCGACGAGCGGGCCGGGATGGTCGAGCTCGTGGAGATCAACCATCTGCATCGGCGCTGCGAATTCCAGATCGCGGTCCACCCCGCCTTCCAGGGGCGGGGCTATGCCTGGCAGGCGACGCGGGTCGCCATCGACTACGCCTTCAGCGTGCTCAACATCCACAAGCTCTACCTGCACGTCGACAAGGACAACCGCCGCGCCGTGCAGATCTACGAGCGCTGCGGCTTCCGCCCCGAGGGCGTGCTCAAGGACGAGTTCTTCATGAACGGCCGCTACCGCGACGCGGTGCGGATGTGCCTGTTCCAGCCCGACTATCTCGCCGGCCGCGGCGGCGGCGATATCGCCGAGCCGGTGCTGAAGAGCTGAGGTCGCTGACCCGCACGGGCGCGCGGCGGGCCGCCGCGGCATGAAAAGGGGGAGGCACCGGCGGCGCCTCCCCCTCTCACGTCCTGTCGCCTGCGGCTGGCCGGTCAGTTGCGGCCGCTGCTGCCGCCCATGCCGCCCTCGCGGCCGGCGCCGCCCTGCATGCCGCCCTGGCGTCCACCCTGCATGCCGCCGCGCTCCGTACCGCCGCGGCCCTCGCTCATGCCGCCCTGACGGCCGCCCTGGTCAGAGACGTTGCGCATGTTGCCGTCGCGCCCCGTGTCACGGCCGCCCTGGCCGCGCATGCCGGCGTTCTGCGTGCCCTCGTCGCGGTTCTGCATGCCGCCCTGGTTGCGGCCCTCGCCGCGCTCGGCATCCTGCCGGAAGCCGCGCTGCTCGCGGCCGGCGCGCTCCTCACGGCGCTCGCCGCGGATGTCGGTCCGGCTGCGTTCGCTGAAGTTCGCGTTGACGGTCCCGCTCCGTCCCGTCGAGACCGTCAGGCGGCGGTACTCGGGCGAGCCGTAGAGGACGCGCTGGCCACGGACGGTGACGTAGCGGCGCTCCTCGCCGACGCTGACGAGGCGGCGGTATTGCGGCGAGCCATAGAGCACGCGTTGACCGCGGATCGTCACGTAGCGGGTGCTCGGGCCGCTCTCACGGACGCTGACGAGGCGCTTGTACTGGGGCGAGCCGTAGAGGACGCGCTGGCCCCGGATCACCACGTAGCGCTCGCGCGGGGCGCGCTTCTCGGTGACAATCAGCCGGCGATACTCGGGCGAGCCGTAGACCACGCGCCGGCCGCCGATGACGACGAAGCGGCCCTCGCGGCGGAAGCCGCCTGCGGACACATCCGTGCGGCTGCTGTGGATGTCGGTTCGGCTGTGGCGCTCCGAGCGGTCGCGCAGGTCGGTGCGCTCGCTGCGGCGGCCGTCGCGCATGTCGCGCTCGCCCCGACCCTCGCCGCGCATGGCACGGTCGTTGGTGCGGTCGGTGTCACGAGCACCACGGGTCTCGGCGCGCTCGCCGGAGCCGTCGCGGCCGCGCTCGGCCATCGAGCCTTTGCCCGAGTCCGAGCCCTGATTCATGCTGCCGCGATCGGCGCTGCGGTCCATGCCGCCCCTGCCCGATTCCGCGCCGCCGCGCTCCATCCCGCCGCTGCGGCCCTCGGAAGCCCCCGCCTTCATGCTGGATTCGGCGCCGCCGCGGCCCATGCCGCCCCGGGCGGATTCGGACCCGCCGCCGGCCGCACCCTGGGCGTAGACCGAGGTGCTGAACAGGAGGGCCGCGAGACCCACCGCAATCTTGTTCATCGTATTTCCTCCGGATGAATTGGCTTGCCCCGAAACGTCGCAAGTCCGGAAACGGTTCACGATAAAAAGATTGCCTCGATCTCGCCTCTCGTCAGGGATCATTCAGGTCAAGCTCGAGCATAAGCTTGGCCGTTGCGAGGCCGCTATTGGGCGGGGCTCGCCTCGATCTCGCGCTCGACCTCGGCCGGATCGAGGTCGTAGCGCCGCGAGCAGAACTCGCAGGTGATGACGATGCGGCCGTCATCGGCCACCATGTCCCGGCGCTCCTGCGGCGTGAACGAGCGGATCATGCCCATCACGCGCTCCGGCGAGCAGCGGCAGGTCTCGCGCACCTCCTGGCGGTCGAAGACTCGCACGCCGCGCTCGTGGAACAGACGGTAGAGCAGGCGCTCGCTCGACACGTTCGGATCGACGAGCTCGTGATCCTCGATCGTGCCGACCAGGGAGCGCGCCTCGACCCAGGCGTCGTCCTCCGGTGCGTCCGCGCCGAGATGGACGTGGCCCTCCGGCAGGTCGCCGGGCGGCAGGTCGGCGAGCCGCGCCCGGTCCGTCGATTGCGGCAGGAACTGCACGAGGAGGCCGCCGGCCCGCCAGCGCTCGCCGTCGCCCTCGACGGCTTCCGCCACGGCGAGGCGGACCTCGGTCGGGATCTGCTCGGACTGGCGGAAATACTGGCGTGCCGCCTCCTCGAAGCTCTGGCCCTCCAGCGCCACCACGCCCTGGTAGCGGCTCGCCGCCGAGCCCTGGTCGATGGTCATGGCGAGATGCCCGTTGCCGACGAGGTCGCGGGTCCGGAGCGGGCCCGCGCCCAAAGCCGCGACCTTCTCCGCATCGAAGCGGGCGGTGGCGCGCAGGCGGTCGGGGGCCTCGAAGTCGACCACGATCATCGCGACCGGGCCGTCGGTCCGGGTCTGGAGCTGGAACCGGCCCTCGAACTTCAGCGAGGAGCCGAGAAGCACGGTCAGCGCGGCCGCCTCGCCGAGAAGGCGTGCCACCGGTTCCGGATAGCCGTGGCGGCGCAGGAGGGTGTCGATCGCGGGGCCGAGGCGCACGGCGCGCCCGCGCACGTCGAGCGCCTCGACAGCGAAGGGCAGCACGGCGTCGTCCCGGCCGTCATGGCCGTTCGCGTCGATGGGCTGGGTCCGGTCGTGTTCGGAGGTCATGTCAGCTCCGCTTGCATCGGCCCAGCCCGCCACCCCCCGCTCAGGCGGGTCGGGATGCGTGTCGGTCGGGCCGGGAGGATCTGGAAAGGGGCAGAGGCCTGCCCCACTGCTCCCATATGGTGCGCGGCCCGCAGTTTCGCGAGAGCGGGCCGTGCCCGCCGGGGCTGGCGCTGCGGGTGCCGCTCAGAGCCCGTTCGCCTTCAGGCACCAGGCCAGCACGCCCTTCTGGGCATGGAGGCGGTTCTCCGCCTCGTCGAACACCACCGATTGCGGCCCGTCCATCACCTCTTCCGTCACCTCCTCGCCGCGATGGGCCGGCAGGCAGTGCATGAAGATCGCGTCCTTTCGGGCCGCCGCCATCAGCTTGGCATTGACTTGATAGGGCGAGAGCAGGTTGTGGCGGTGCTCGCCGTCGTCGTCGCCCATCGAGACCCAGCAATCGGTCACGACCGCGTCCGCCCCATCCACTGCCGCGAAGGCGTCGGTGGTGAGGTTGACGCGCGCCCCCTCGGCCTTGGCCCAGGCCATGAGCGCGGCCGGCGGTGCCAACTCGGGCGGGGCCGCGACGTTCAGGGTGAAGTCGAGGCGGGCGGCCGCGTGCACCCAGCTCGCCAGCACGTTGTTGCCGTCGCCCGACCACGCCACCGTCCGGCCCTTGATCGGCCCGCGATGCTCCTCGAAGGTCAGCACGTCGGCCATGATCTGGCAGGGATGCGAGACCTTGGTGAGCGCGTTGATCACCGGCACGGTCGCGTACTCGGCAAGCTCCAGCATCAGCCCGTGGTCGAGGATGCGGATCATGATCGCGTCCACGAAGCGTGAGAGAACCTGCGCGGTGTCGCCGATCGTCTCGCCGCGGCCGAGTTGCATCTCGCTGCCCGTCAGCATCAGGGTCTCGCCGCCGAGATCGCGCATGGCGACGTCGAAGGAGACGCGGGTGCGCGTCGAGGGCCGGTCGAAGACCATGCCGAGATACTTGCCGGCGAGGGGGCGTTCCGTCGGCGGCTCGCCCTTGCGGCGGCGCGCCTTCATCGCGGCGCTGGCGTCGAGCATGGCGCGCAGCTCCGCCCCGGACAGGTCCTTCAGGTCGAGGAAATGGCGCGGGCCGGCGCCCGTCGCGGCAGACGCCGCTTGACCGTTCGTCTGGGCAATCATCTCACACGTCGTTTCTCATCATCTCGGTCGCGTCGGATCGGAGCCTCCGATCCGGCGCGACCCGGCGCATGGGCGCCGACGCGCAGTCGCGCGTGCACCGGGCAGGCGGGTGCCCGTCCGGCGGTCGTCTCCTCATTCCGCGGCGCCGCGCAGCCCGCCGTCGAGCTGAGCGGCCGCCGCCTCCAGGCGCTCCACGGCCTGGGCCACCTCGTCCTCGGAGACGATCAGCGGCGGCAGCAGCCGGACCACGTTGTCGCCGGCCGGAATCGCGAGCAGGTGCTCGGCCCGGGCCGCGGCGGCGAACTCGGTGTTCGGCACGCCGAGCTTGAGGCCGAGCATCAGGCCCTCGCCGCGGATCTCCAGGACGACCTGCGGGTGGCGGTCCCGCAGGCTCGCGAGCTTCTGCTTGAGGACGAGCGCGACGCGGTTCACGTGGTCGAGGAAGCCCGGCGCCAGCACAATGTCGAGCACGGCATTGCCCACCGCCATGGCGAGCGGGTTGCCGCCGAAGGTGGTGCCGTGCGAGCCCGGCACCATGCCGCGGGCCGCCTCCTTGGTGGCCAGGCAGACGCCGAGCGGGAAGCCGCCGCCGATGCCCTTGGCCGCGCTCATGATGTCGGGCGTGACGCCCGACCATTCATGCGCGAAGAGGCGCCCCGTGCGTCCGACGCCGGTCTGGACCTCGTCCATGATCAGGAGCAGGCCGTGCCGGTCGCAGAGCGCGCGCAGGTGGCGCAGCTCGGCCGCGGGCACCACACGCACGCCCCCCTCGCCCTGGATCGGCTCGATCATCAGGGCCGCGGTCTCCGGCGTGATCGCGGCCTCGAGCGCCGCCATGTCGCCGGCCGGCACCTGGTCGAAGCCGTCGACCTTCGGGCCGAAGCCCTCGATGTACTTCTGCTGCCCGCCCGCCGCGATGGTGGCGAGCGTCCGCCCGTGGAAGGCCCCCTCGAAGGTGATGATCCGGAAGCGCTCCGGATGGCCGCCGGCCGCATGGTACTTGCGCGCCATCTTGATCGCGGCCTCGTTCGCCTCGGCGCCCGAGTTGCAGAAGAAGGCGATGTCCGCGAAGGTCGCGTCGACCAGCCGCTGACCCAGCCGCTCGCCCTCCGGAATCTCGTAGAGGTTCGAGACGTGCCAGACCTTGCTCGCCTGCTCGGTGAGCGCGGCGACGAGGTGCGGATGGGCGTGGCCGAGGGCGTTCACCGCGACGCCGGCCCCGAAATCGAGATATCGCTCGCCGCCGCGCGCCACGAGCCACGCGCCCTCGCCGCGCTCGAACGCGATCGGGGCCCGTACATAGTTCGGCAGAAGGACGGATGTCACAGGTCCCATCTCCGTTGTCCGGCGCGCGACGCGGGCCCAGGGGCGCCCGCAGAAATGAAAGTGCCGCCTCGTCACCGGGGCGGCACGCGCGCGATTACTATGAAACAGCGGTCCTCTGTCAATGATTTGACAGGCATGGCCGCCACGCTGCCCCTCTTTCGGGCAGCAGTCCGCCCGTGTCCCGCTCATGGCTCTCCTCTGGCTCAGCCACCTTGCGCGGGCTCCCATGCCTGTGCTCAGACCCGCCCGGGTCTTCGAACCAGACGGGGAATCGACATGAGCACCATCAAGGAGCGGCTGCAGACGCTCGGCCTCACCCTGCCGAAGGCGGCGGCGCCGGTCGCGAACTACGTACCCTTCGTGCGCACGGGCAACCTCGTGGTGATCTCCGGCCAGATCTGCTTCGGCGCGGACGGCAAGCTCAGCGCCGAGCACACCGGCAAGCTCGGCGACACGGTCTCGAACGAGGCGGGCGTGGCTGCGGCGCGACTCTGCGCGCTCAACGTGCTCGCCCAGCTCGAGGCGGCGGTGGGCGACCTCGACCACGCGGTCGAGCAATGCGTGCGGCTCGGCGGCTTCATCAACGCGGTCCCGAGCTTCAGTGGCCTCGCCCCGATCATGAACGGCGCCTCCGACCTGATGGTCGCGCTGCTCGGCGACCGCGGCCGCCATGCCCGCTCGACGGTCGGCGTCGCCGAGCTTCCCCTCGACGCCGCCGTCGAGGTCGAGGCGATGTTCGAGGTCCGCTGATGCGGGCCTCCACCGGGATACAGGCCCCCGCCTGGCTGGTCGCCCGCCCGATCGCCCATCGCGGCCTGCATGATCGGGCGGCGGGCATCCCGGAGAACACGGTCGCGGCGGCCCGCGCCGCGATCGCGCACGGCTTCGCCATCGAATGCGACGTGCAGATGAGCGCCGACGGCGAAGCGATGGTGTTCCACGATGCCGCCCTCGGACGCCTCACCGGGGCGGCGGAGGCGGTCTCGGCCCTGAGCGCCGCCGCGCTCGGACAGCTTGCGGTGGGGGGGACGCCCGAGCGTATCCCGACCCTGCCGCGCTTCCTCGCCGAGATCGGCGGACGGGTGCCGCTCGTCGTCGAGGTCAAGTCGCGCTTCGACGGCGATCTGGCGCTTGCCGAGCGGGTCGCGGCCGTGGTCGCGGATTACGAGGGCCCGCTCGCGGTGAAGTCGTTCGATCCGCGCGTGGTGGCGGCCCTGCGCGGGCGCCTGCCCGAGCGCGTTCCCCGCGGCATCGTCGCCGAGTCCACGCAGGACGACCCGGCCTACGCGGCGCTTGCCCCCTCGGAGCGGCGCTCGCTCTCGGACCTCCTCCATATCGCCGAGAGCCGGCCCGACTTCCTGTCCTGGCGGGTGGACGACCTGCCGAACGCCGCGACCCATCTCGCCCGCCTGCTCGGCGGGTTGCCGGTGATGGCCTGGACGGTGCGGACCGACGACCAGCGCGCGCGTGCCGCCGCGCATGCGGACCAGATGGTGTTCGAGGGCTTCGTGCCCTGAGGGAATAGGCGGCCGCGACCACGCGTAGCCGAACCGCCGCTTGGCCGCTCCCCGCCGCGCGCCTATCATGCCGGCCATGGAGACACCCGGCGCGACGCCCGAGGCCACGACCGCGCTGCAGGTGCGCGCCCTGCCCGGACTCAAGGAGATCGGCGCACAGGTCTGGGACGCCTGCGCCACCTCGTCCGAGACCCTGGGCGCCGGCGACGAGACCCACAACCCCTTCCTCTCCCACGCCTTCCTCTCGGCACTGGAGGATTCGGGCTGCGCCTCGCGGAAGGCCGGCTGGCTGCCGCTGCACGTGGTGCTGGAGCGGGAGGGGCGGACACTGGGGCTCGTGCCCTGCTACCTGAAGAATCACAGCCAGGGCGAATACGTGTTCGACCATGGTTGGGCCGACGCCTACGAGCGGGCGGGCGGCAGCTACTACCCGAAGCTGCAGGTCAGCGTCCCCTTCACGCCGGTCACCGGCCCACGCTTCCTGATCGCCCCGGGAGAGGATCCGGACACCGTCACCGCCGGGCTGATCGCGGGTCTGCGCGCGCTCCGGGCGCAGACGGAGGCCTCCTCGATCCACGTCACCTTCATGCGCGAGGCGGAGTGGGAGCGCGCCGGCGCAGCCGGCTTCCTCAAGCGCACGGACCAGCAGTTCCACTGGGTGAATGCGGGCTACGCCACCTTCGACGACTTCCTGGATTCCCTCGCCGCGCGCAAGCGCAAGGTCATCCGCCGCGAGCGGCGCGACGCGCTCGGTCCCGGCATCACGATCGAGCACCTCACCGGCGCCGACATCACCGAGGCGCACTGGGACGCCTTCTTCGCCTTCTACACGGATACGGGTGCTCGCAAATGGGGTAGCCCCTATCTCAACCGGCGCTTCTTCTCGCTGCTCTCCGAGCGCATGGCGGGCCGCGTGCTCCTGATCATGGCCCGTCGCGAAGGCCGCTACATCGCGGGCGCGATCAACCTGATCGGCGACGCGGCGCTCTACGGGCGCAATTGGGGTTGCATCGAGGATCACCCCTTCCTGCATTTCGAGGTCTGCTACTACCAGGCCATCGACTTCGCGATCGCGCGGGGGCTCCGCCGCGTCGAGGCCGGCGCGCAGGGCGAGCACAAGCTTGCCCGCGGCTACCGCCCCGTGCTCATGCATTCCGCCCACGACATTGCCGACCCAGGGTTACGCAGGGCCGTGGCCGACTACTTGCGACGGGAGCGCGCCCATGTGGACGCCCTCGTGGGCGAGTTCGAGACCCTGACCCCATTCAAGCGCACCTGCTGAGCCGAGACCCGATGAGCCCGATCGACCGCATCCAGACCTACGCCGACGAGCTGACCGCCCTGCGGCGCGACCTGCACGCCCATCCCGAGCTCGGCTTCGAGGAGGTGCAGACCTCCGGCATCGTCGCCGACCTGCTCACGGGCTACGGCATCGAGGTGCATCGGGGTGTCGGCGGCACCGGCGTCGTCGGAATCCTCAAGGGCCGCAGCGACAACGGCCGCCGCATCGGCCTGCGCGCCGACATGGACGCCCTGCCGATCGAGGAGGAGACCAACCTCCCGTATCGCTCCACCTATCCGGGTAAGATGCACGCCTGCGGGCATGACGGGCACACCACGATGCTGGTGGGCGCCGCGCGCTACCTCGCCGAGACCCGCGACTTCGACGGCACCGCGATCTTCGTGTTCCAGCCCGCCGAGGAGGGCCTCGGCGGCGCCCGCGCCATGCTCGCTGACGGCCTGTTCGAGCGCTTCCCCTGCGACGAGATCTACGGCCTGCACAACCAGCCGAACGGGCCGCACGGGGCGATCAAGCTGCGCCCCGGCCCGATCATGGCGGCGGCCGACTTCTTCGACATCAAGGTCCGCGGCCGCGGCATCCACGCGGCGCAGCCCCATCACGGCGTCGACCCGATCCTGATCTCCACCGCGCTCGCCCAGGCGATGCAGTCGATCGTCTCGCGCAACGCCGACCCGCTGAAGTCGATCGTGATCTCGATCACCCGCATCCAGGCGGGCTCAGCCTACAACATCGTGCCCGAGAGCGCGGAGCTCGCCGGCACCATCCGCACCTTCGACCGGGACCTCCGCGCGCTGGCCTCCCGCCGCATCCGGGAGCTGGCCGCAGGCTACGCCGCGGCCTACGGCGCCGAGATCGACGTCGAGATCAAGGACGTGTTCTCGGTGCTGGAGAACGCCCCCGAGCAGGCCGCGGCAGCGGCCGAGATCGCCGCCGAGGTGGTCGGCACCGACAAGGTCGACGTCAACGCCAGCCCGCGCATGGGCAGCGAGGATTTCGCCGACATGACCCTGGCGGTTCCCGGCGCCTATGCTTGGCTCGGCTCAAATCCGGGGCCGGGGCTCCACAATGCGAGCTACAACTTCGACGACACGATCATCCCGATCGGCAGCGCCTACCTCGCCCGGCTGGTGGAGCGGCGCACCGCGGCGTAGCTGGAGGCGCGGTGCGCTGCGCACCCGCCGAACTGTGGTGCATGCGATGCAGCGCGGTTCGCCCGCGCGATGGCGCGGCGGCGGCCATCCGCCGGACGCGCCGACCCGACCAGCGGTCGGGCCGGCGCACTTTGGTATGAGACCCGCATGACGACGATCCACGACTTCTCGCCCCGGCAGGCCGACGGCGCGCCGCATCCCCTGGCGCAGTATCGCGGCCGGCCGGTGCTCATCGTCAACACGGCCTCGAAATGCGGCTTCACTGGCCAGTATGCCGGGCTGGAAGCCCTGTGGCGCCGCCACCGCGGCCGCGGATTGGCGGTGCTCGCCTTCCCCTGCAACCAGTTCGGCGCACAGGAGCCGGGCGACGCCGCTGAGATCGCCCGCTTCTGCAGCCTGAGCTACGACGTCACCTTTCCCGTCCTCGCCAAGGTGAAGGTGAACGGGCCGGAGGCTGACCCGCTCTTCGTGCATCTGAAGCGCGAGAAGGCGGGTCTGTTCGGGTTTTCCGCGATCAAGTGGAACTTCACCAAGTTCCTGGCCGGCGGCGATGGCCGCGTGATCGGCCGCTACGGGCCGAAGACAAAGCCTGAAGACCTGGATGGCGCGATCGAGACGGCATTGCGCGCGGCCTAGTCGTCGCGGCCGGATCCAACAGAGACTTGCGGCGCCTTCATAGAAGCCGGGACAGGCTCGGCCCGGGCGAGCGCGGCAAAGAACGGATCTCCCACAGCTCTCGCGATGCGGGTCCGAAGGTTCCGTCCAAGTCGATATCTGCACCAGTGGCGAGGGGTCGCGGGCAAGCCCGCTTGATCCATGTGAAGTCAGCGCGATCTCGGCCGCATGAGTCATCCCGCCTCCCTGCCCGACCTGCTCGTCGGCCTCCATTTTCTCGGCGGCAGCGCGCGCAGCTGGGAGCCTGTCGCGGCGCACCTCGCCACGCCCTGCCTCGCCCTCGACCTGCCCGGCTTCGGCGCGGCCGCGGACATCGCCGGCTTCGACGTCGCCGCGATGGCCGATCATGTGGCTGCCCGGATCGCCGCAGCGGCGCCCGGGCGCTTCGCGCTGGCCGGCCACAGCATGGGCGCCAAGGTCGCTCTCGCGCTCGCCCGCCGCGCCGAGGACGGCGACCCCGCGCTTCGCGGGCTGGCCCGCCTCGTCCTCGTCGCCGGCTCGCCGCCGAGTCCGGAGCCGATCCCGGAAGACCGGCGGGCGGCGATGCTCGCCTGGATCGACGCGGATCCGGCCACCCGAGCCCAAGAGGCCCGCGCCTTCATCCGGCAGAATGTCGGCGCGCCGCTTGCCCCGGAGGCGGAGGAGGATGCGGCGGTCGCCGACGTGCTGCGCGCCGCGCCTGCCGCGTGGCGCGCCTGGATCGAATCCGGCGCGAACGAGGATTGGTGCGCGCGTGTCGGCGTGCTGCGCACCCCCGCCCTGATCCTGGCGGGCTCGGAGGATGCCGATCTCGGGCCCGTGGCCCAGCGCGCGCTCACCGTCCCGCATCTCGCCCATCACCGCATCGCCGTCCTCGATGGGGCCGGCCACCTCCTGCCCCTGGAGCGGCCGGAGGCCGTGGCCGGGCTGATCGCGGAGCACCTCGCCGCGGACGATCCGGCACCATCGCCCCCACCGGAGATCCCGGCGGCCTACGCCGCGCTAATCGCCTCGGAGCGGGTCAATCCGCGCCTGCGGGCGGTGCTCACCGAGCGGGCGCAACCGGATGATCCGGCCTACGCGCCGACGTTCCTCGACCCGGTCGAGCTCGCCCTGCTCCGGGCGGTGGTCGCCCGCGTGGTGCCGCGGGCCGGTTTCGACATCGCCACGCGGCTCGATGCCCGCCTCGCCTCCGGTGCCTCGGACGGCTGGCGCTTCGCCGCGCTGCCGCCGGACGGGGAGGCCTACCGGGCAGGCCTGCGCAGCCTCGACGCGGCCTCCCGCGAAGAGGGCACGCCCTTCCTCGCCCGCGACGGGGCCGGACAGGACGCGCTGCTGAAGGCCGCGCAGGCAGGACGGCTGACCGTGCCGGCCATGGATCGCCCCGGGCTCGATGCCGAGCGGCTATGCCTGTGGTTCGAGGATCTGCGCGCCGATGCGGTGCGCAGCTATCTTGCCCATCCCATCGCGCTGGCCCGGATGGGCTTCTCGGGCATCGGCGCGGGCGGCACCGGCGAGACGGATGCTGACGGGCTCGCCAAGGGTCTGCCGGGCTTCGCCCGCGCGTCGGGCCCGCCGGAGCCCTGGGAGCCGAGAGCCGTCATCCGCGAAGTTGAGGACCCCGTCCGATGAGGCTCGACCATCAGCGCCGCTATGCCGAGGACGAGGTGGTCGATGCGGTGGTGATCGGCACGGGCGCGGGCGGTGCGCCCGTCCTCGCCCGCCTCGCCGCTGCGGGACTGAAGGTCGTCGCCCTGGAGGCGGGACCGAATTTCGAGCCCGCCGCCTTCGCCTTCGACGAGACCCTCGCCGACGAGATCTACTGGACTGAGGAGCGCCTCAGCGGCGGCTCGACCCCGGAGGCGTTCGGGGCCAACAACAGCGGCACCGGGGTCGGCGGCTCGACCCTGCACTGGGGCGCCTTCGTGCCCCGTCCGGACCGGCGCGACTTCGCGCTTCGCACCGAGACGGGGGAGGGCTGCGACTGGCCGCTCACCCTCGACGACCTGCTGCCCTTCTACGCGCGCGTCGAGGACTTCATCGGTGTCTCGGGCGCGCCGGACTATCCGTGGGATCCCGGTCGCCGCTATCCCCTGCCCCCGGTCCCGCGCAACGGGCCGGCCGAGATCATGGCGCTCGCCTGCGGCCGGACGGGCCTGCGCGCCGCGGACGCGCCCGCAGCGGTGGTCTCGCGGGACTTCCAGCAGGCGGACGGGCCGGCGCGCGCGGCCTGCATCCAGTGCGGCTACTGCCACCAGGGCTGCCGCACCGGCGCCAAGACCAGCATGGACGTGACCTACCTGCCCTACGCCGTGCGCCACGGCGCCGAGATCCGGCCGGAGAGCGTGGTGCACGGACTCGAGCGGGACCGCATCGGCCGCATCACGGCCGTGATCTACCGTAGCGGCGGCGTCGACCGGCGGCAGGCCTGCGGCGCGGTCTATCTCTGCGCGGGCGCCGTCGAGACGCCGCGGCTCCTGCTGAATCTCGGCCTCGCCAACGGCTCGGGCCAGGTCGGGCGCAACTATATGGGCCACGTGGCGACGCAGGTCTGGGGCAGTTTCCCCGATGAGATCCGCATGAACCGGGGCTACCCCTCCGCGCTCATCACCGAGGACATGGTGCGGCCTGAAGGCGCCGATTTCGCTGGCGGCTATCTGGTCCAGAGCCTCGGCGTGCAGCCGCTGACCCTCGCCAATGCGGTGGCGCGCTCCCGCGGCCTGTGGGGCGAGGCGCTGCACGCGTGCCTCGCGGGCTACAACCACCTCGCCGGGATCGGCATCAACGGCGAGACCCTGCCCTGCGACGAGAACCGGCTCACGCTCGTCGACGAGACCGATGCGCTGGGCCTCGCCAAGGCGCGGGTCAGCTTCGGCTACGGCGAGAACGAGCGGCGCCTCAACGCGCATGCCACAGCGCTCATGACCGATCTCTGGAAGGCGGCCGGCGCCGCCGACATCTGGGTGCTGGAACGGGTCGCCCACACGATCGGCACCTGCCGCATGGGCCGCGACGGCGACAGCGCCGTGGTCGATCCCTACGGGCGCAGCTTTGAGATCGACAACCTCTGGATCAGCGACGGCTCGACCTTCCCGAGTTCGCTCGCGGCGAACCCGGCGCTCACCATCATGGCGCTGGGGCTGCGCAGCGCGGAGGCGTTCCTGAAGCGCGATTGAGCCGGCGCCGACTCTCCCTTCCCCCTACCCTTCCCCAGAGGGGAAGGGCGGTCGTCGCGCCGGTCCGGTCCCGTCAGGCCGGAATGTCGGACCGGATCTCGGCGAGGCCGCGGCATTGCCGCCCATCGTCCGAAAAATTCTCCGGGGCGAGCCAGGCCGCGAAGGCGGCCTGCACCCGTGGCCATTCGGTGTCGGTGATCGAGAACCAAGCGGTGTCGCGCGAGCGGCCCTTCACCACCACGGCGTTGCGGAAGATGCCCTCGAAGGTGAAGCCGAGGCGCACAGCCGCCGCGCGGGAGGGCGCGTTGAGGCTGTCGCATTTCCACTCGTAGCGCCGGTAGCCGAGGCCGAAGGCGCGCGCCATCATCAGCGCCATCGCCTCTGTGGCCGCGCGGGTCCGCTGCAGGGCCGGGCCCAGATGGATGTGCCCGACCTCGATGCTGCCGTTGCCCGGATCGATGCGCAGATACGAGGCGATCCCGGCCGCGCGCCCGGTCGCCCGGTCACGGATCGCGAAGAAGATCGGGTCGGATCCGGCGGCCTGCGCCGCGAGGCCGGCGCGGTAGGCCTCCACCTCCGTCGGCCGCTCGCCGGGTAGATAGGTCCAGCTCCGCGCGTCCGGCGCGGCGGTGAAGGCCGTAAACAGGTCGTCCCCGTGAATCTCCGGGTCGAGGGGTTCGAGCCGGCAGGCGCGGCCCTCCATCGGCGTGCGGGACGGTAGCGGGCGTGGGGCCCAGCCCGGCAGGTCGGGGCCGACCGGCTGGCCGAAGGCGTTGCGGCGCGGGCTCATCGGCGGGGCTCCGCGACGAGGGCGGCGACCGCGGCGAGACCCTCGGCCGCGAGGCCGCGCGCCACGCCCGCCCGGTCCTCGGCTGCGCGGTTCTGGCTCATCTTCCACTTGCCCGCGACCTCGGTCAGGACGATCTCGACGCCGACGATGGCGCGCAGCTGGGCCGCGACGAAGGGCTCCGGCGCGTCCGAGACCGCCCAGGGCTCGGGCCGCCCGCCCTCGCGCGCGGCGGTGAGGTCGTCCACCTGCCGCCTCAGCCAGCCCGCATCGGAGATCGCCCGCGGCCGGCCCCGCGCCTGCACGGTGGCGTAGTTCCAGGTCGGCACGACGCGGCCGGTCTCGCGCTTCGTCGCGTACCAGGACGGCGTGACATAGGCCTCAGGCCCCTGGAACACGACCAGGCAGTCTTCGACCGCCTCCAGTTCCCGCCATTGCAGGTTGGCCCGGGCCAGGTGCGCCCGCAGCACGCCGTGCTCGCCTTCGGCGTAGAGGAGGAACGGCACCGGGTTCGCCATCAGCCCGCCCGGCCCCGCCGTGACGAGGAGCCCGAGCGGGTGGGCGCGCACCAGTGCGGCAAGCACCGCGCGGCCCTCCTCCCGGAAATGCGGCGGCTGGTACACGGACCTCTCCCTCCAAGCGACGTGAGCCAAGGCTTGACGGGGCAATGGCTCACCGGAAAGATCCATTTCCAGGTCATCGACTGGACCAATTGCGCCGTGCCGACCTTGCGGATTCCGGGTGGTCCCCTGCCCCTGGCCATCGGGCTCGATCCCGATGCGGAGGTGCCCCTGCACGTCCAGCTCCGCGACGCCCTGCGCGAGGCCATCCTGTCGCGCCGCCTCGCGCCGGGCAGCCGCATCCCGGCCTCGCGGGTGCTCGCAGCCGATCTCGGCTGCGCCCGCGGCACGGTGCTGCTCGCCCTGGAGCAGCTCGCCGCCGAGGGCTACCTCGTGGCGCGCACCGGCTCTGGCACCCGCGTCGCCGCGACCTTGCCGGAGGATCTCGCGCCGCCGGCCCCGGCTCCCACCGGGCCGGTGGTGCTGCCCCCGGTCCTGTCGCGGCGGGGCGTCGCGCTCGCGGCCTCGGGGCCGCGCGCCTACCTGTCCGGTCCCGAGGCGCCCGACGCCTTCGCCCTCGGCCGGCCGGCCCTCGACGCCTTCCCCTTCGCGGTCTTCGCCAAGCTGATCCAGGCGGAGTGGCGGGACGGACCGCCCTCCGCGCCCCACCCGCTCGGCCTGCCGGCCCTGCGCCGCGCGGTGGCGGCCTATCTCGCGGCCGGCCGGGGCGTCGCCTGCGCGCCCGAGGACGTCATCGTGACCGCCGGCATCCGGCAGAGCCTCCGCCTGCTCGCGCGGCTGCTGCTCGACCCCGGCGAGGCGGCCTATGTCGAGGATCCGGGCTTTCCCGGCATCGCCCGGGCGCTCGCCGAGGCGGGCCTGAGGCCGGTGCCCGTGCCCGTCGGGCCCGGCGGCCTCGCGGTCGCAGCGGCGCGGGCCCTCGAGCCGGCCGCGCGGCTGGCCGTGGTGACGCCGGCCCACCATTACCCGCTCGGCCACGCCATGAGCCTGGAGAACCGGCTCGACCTCCTGGCCTGGGCCCGCGCCGCGGGCGGCTGGATCGTCGAGGACGATTACGACGGCGCCTACCGCTATGCGGGGCGCCCGCTCGCGCCGCTGCGCAGCCTCGATCGCGACGGCCGCGTGATCTATGTCGGAAGCTTCTCGAAGGTGCTGCTGCCGGCCCTGCAGCTCAGCTACCTCGTCCTGCCGCCGGGCCTCGCCGAGCCGGTGCAGCGGGCGCTCGCCGAGGCCGGCCCCGCCCCGGCGGGCCTCGGCCAAGGTGCCCTGGCCCGCTTCATCGCGGAGGGCCACCTCGCCGCGCATCTGCGCCGCACGCGCCGGCTCTACGCCCTGCGCCAGGACGCCCTGCTCGCGGCGGCGGGACGGCACGCCGACATCCTGGACGTGGCGCCTCTGGCCGGCGGGATGCACCTCGTCGCCCGGCCCGGCCCCCTCTGGCCGTCAAGCCTGGGCGACGCACGGGCGGCCGCGGCCTGCGCGGCGGCCGGGATCGCTGCGGTGGCGCTCTCGGCCTATCACGCGGGCCCCGCCGCGAACGCCGCGAGCCCCGGCCTTCTCCTCGGCTACGCCGCCGTGCCGGAGCCCGCGATGGCGCCGGCAGTCGCACGGATGGCCGCGGCCTTGCGCGGCGCGTCGGCGGCCTGAAATCCGGCCGGCCGCCGGGATCACCCGGCCGGCGGCGTCAGGGTCAGCTTGCCCGTGAAGGGCTGCGACTGGTTGCGCGCGCTGGTGCAGGCGTAGCTGTGGTCGCCGGCGCCCAGGGTGCGGAATCGGAGCGTGCCCTGGCCGTTCTGCTTGACGAGATAGCCCTTCTCGCTCGCCACGTGCACGAGGTCGCCGTCAGCGTGGAGCACATGCGCGTTCTCGAACTGGCCCGGCGCGGTGATCGTCACCGGCGCGTTCACCCGGCTCACCACGTGGAGCGCCACGTTGGTGTCAGCCGGCAGGCGCAGCTCGGCGGGCGCGCAGACCGGCTTCCCGTCCGCCTCGCTGATCGTCAGTTCCACGGGCGGCATCACGTCGGTCGCGGGTTTCGGCAGGGGCTTCGATTCGGCATGCGCCGGGCCGGCGAGGGCCAGTCCGAGGGTGCAGGCGGCGAGGAGCTGTCGCATGGGATCCTTCCGGGGTCCTCTCGGCCGGGCGGCCGTCATCCCGAGGACAGGTCCGGCTGCGGGGCCCCGGTTCCGACGCGCGACGCGGCGCCGCGTCAGGGCTGGCCGATGATCGTGCGGCGGTCGCCCGCGCGGCGGGTGAAGCCGGCTGCGTCGAGATGCTCCAGGAGCGGGATCGAGAATTTTCGCGAGATGCCGAGCGCCGCACCGGCCTCGCGGGCGAGGAAGCCCGTCTCCGGCGCGGTCGCGTTCGGGAAGGCCGTGGCGAGGCGCGCGCGCGCGTCGAGGATCGAGTCCTTGTGGAACAGGACCGCGCGGCGCTGCACGCGGTCCACCGCGCGGATCACCGTGCCGGCCCCGATCAGGTAGGTCAGGGCCTCACGGCGGCGCGGGTCTCGCCCCACCGCCTCGGCCTCGTCGGGCGGCGAGAGGCCGGCCCGGCGGAATACGCTCTCCAGGCGGCGCACCACCTCGGTCTCGTTGCGGGCCGGATCGAACTCCGCCCGCCGGTAGAGGGCGCCGGTCTGGGCCACGGCGCCGCTCGCGATCAGGTCGCGCAACGCCGCGGAGGTCACCGTCTCGCCGAGGCCGAGCATGCGCAGGATGCGCTCGGCGGCGAGCCCGTGCTCCATCGGATGGTCGCGATGGTGGCGTCCGAGGGTGGCGAGCAGGCTCTCGCGGAGGGCCGCGAAGGCCGGCGCGCCGAGGAAGCGGTCGCCGATCTCGCGCGCGCCCATCGTCTCGAGGGCCCGGCGCACCCGATCCGGTGCGGCGCCGGCGAGGCGGGCGAGTTCGGGAAGGGGCGTGCCCGCCGCACCGGCCTGACCGAGCCGCGTGCCGAGGATGTCGGCCGGGCCGCCGCGGGCCAGGGCGGCAAGGTCGGACAACACCCGCGGATCGTGCCGCTTGCGGCGCCGGGCCACCGGATCGAGCACGCGGCCGCCCGCGATGGTGACCGAGGGCGCGTCGAGGCGCAGGACGAAGGGCTCGCGCGCCGGCACCGCGATCTCGGATTCGGTGTGGAGCTGGGCCTGTGCCGAGGCGCCGGGCTCCAGGGCGTCCCGGTCGAGCAGGCGCAGACGCGCCGGAACCTCCGTTGTGCCGAACAGCAGGCGGAGGGCGGTGCCGGAGGCCAGCGGTGTCTCCGCGCTCGCCGCGGCGGTCAGCGACACGTCGATCCAGCGGCTCTCCGCGAGCAGGCCCGGCAGGCAGAGGGCTTGGCCGCGGGCGATCTCGTCGAGGTCGATGCCGCGCAGCGCCACGGCCGTGCGCCGGCCGGGCTCGACGCTGTCGACCGCCCGGCCGTGAACCTGCAGCCCGCGCACGGTCGCCGTCTTGCCCCCCGGGACGATGGCGAGGGTGTCGCCGACGCTGAGCCGGCCGCGCCGCAGGGTGCCGGTGACCACGGTGCCGAAGCCGGGCCGGGAGAAGACCCGGTCGACGGGCAGGTAGGGGAAGCCGTCATCGGCGCGCGGCGGGGCCGCCTCGAGGAGCGCGGCGAGCGCCGCCGTCAGCTCCGGGATCCCCTGCCCCGTGAGCGCCGAGGTCGCCACCACCGCCGGATGGTCGAGCCCCGCGCGGGTCGCGGCCGCCGCGATCTCGGCCCCACGGGCCGCCAGCATCTCCGGGGTGGCGAGATCCGCCTTGGTCAGCGCCACGACGCCGCGGCGCACGCCGATCAGCCGGGCGATCTCCAGATGCTCCACCGTCTGCGGCTTGATGCCCTCGTGCGCGTCGACCGCGAGCAGCACCGCACGCATGCCGGTGGCGCCCGAGATCATCGCCCGGACGAAGCGCTCGTGCCCCGGCAGGTCAACGAGGTCGATCTCGCCGTCGCCGGGCTTCAGCAGGGCGAAGCCGGGCACGATCGAGACGCCGCGCGCCTTCTCTTCCTTGAGGCGGTCGGTCTCCATGCCCGTGAGCGCCCGAACCAGGGCGGTCTTGCCGTGATCGACATGCCCGATCACGCCGACAAGGAGGGTCTTCATCGCCAGTGCCATCGATTCCGATCGGTCCCGTGCCGCGTCCGGCTGGCTGCAAATTCCTAGTGGGTCAGGACGGGTCCGTCATCGCCGCGCCATGCGGCGATCCGCGCGCGCCGCTCCCGGCTCAGGATTTGAATTGTGCCCAAGCCATTTACGCACGAGTTAAGCATCGGGCAAGATGAATCTCGTGCGACGCACAATCCCAGCGGGCATCGCGCGGATGCTGCCATCCGCACGCCTGGCGAGAATGCCGGGCGGCACCGATCCCATCGCCGTCTCGCGCGTTGCCGGGCGGGGCATGAGCCTGCGATAGGTGAGGAGTTGCGATGCGTCCGCGCCCGATGCGGGCAGCGCGACGCTCGGCCAAGGGGAAGGATCTGCATGAGCGCGCCGCGCGAGGTCGAATTGAAGCTGGAATGTGGGGGGCCGGATCTCGCCGCCCTCGCCGCCCATCCCCTGCTGCAGGACGCCGAGGGCGCGCGCGACCTCATCGCCACCACCTATTTCGACACCCCGGACGAGGCGCTGCGCGAGGCGGGCCTGACGCTCCGGGTGCGCCGCCGGAACGAGCGTTTCGTGCAGACGGTGAAGACGGGCGAGGGCGGTGCCGGCCTGTTCGACCGGGCCGAGTGGGAGATGCCGGTCGCGGGCGAGACGCCCGATCTCGCCCTGCTCGCCGAGACGCCTGTTCCCGAGGTGCTGGGCAAGGCCGGAGCCGCCGATCTCGTGCCGCGCTTCGCGACGGTGGTGATGCGCTCCGAACGCAGCGTGGGCTACGGCGCCGCGCGCATCCTCGCCACCCTCGACGAGGGCCGCGTCGAGAGTGCCGCCGGCGACAGCCCCCTCTGCGAGCTGGAACTCGAACTCGCCGAGGGCTCCCCCGGCGATCTCTTCGCCCTGGCCCAGGCGCTCGCCGAGACGGTGCCGCTGCGCATCGGGGTGCGCGCGAAGAGCGCGCGGGGCTTCGCCCTGCTCGACGGCAAGGGCCTGCGGCCGAGCAAGGCCGAGCCGGTGGCGATGCCGGAGGACGCGAGCGTGGGCGAGGCCTTCCGCCTGATCGCGCTCGCCTGCCTGCGCCAGCTTCGGCTCAACGAGGAGGTCTTCCTGGCGCATCGGCCGCCCGAGGCGCTGCACCAGATCCGCGTCTCGATCCGCCGCCTGCGCTCGGCCTTCTCCCTGTTCAAGCCGGTGCTGGAAGGCGATCCGCGCGCGGCCGCGCTGTCGGAGGAGATCAAGCGGGTCACCGAGCCGTTCGGACCGGCGCGCAACCTCGACGTCTTCCTCGCCACGACGCTGCCCGCCGAGATGGAGCGGCGTCCCGACGAGCCGGGCCTCACCGCCCTGCGCGCCCGCCTGGAGGCGGAGCATGCCCGCGTCTATGCCCGGGTCTTCTCCGTGTTGGAGGCTCCGGAATGGCGGGTGCTGCTCCTCGACCTCCTCGCCTGGATCGAGACCGGCGCCTGGCGCGCGCTGCCCGCCGCCAACGCACCGGCGCAGGATTTCGCCGCCGAGACCCTCGACCGCTTCCGCCGCCGGGTGAAGAAGCGTGGGCGCCATCTCGACCACCTCGATCCGGAGGAGCGCCACCGCGTCCGTATCGCCGCGAAGAAGCTGCGCTACGGTGCCGAGTTCTTCGCGGCGCTCTATCCCGGCAAGAAGGCTGGCAAGCGCCACAAGACCTTCGTCTCGGCTTTGTCGGACCTCCAGGACCATCTCGGCGCGCTGAACGACCTCGCCACCGCCCACCACGTGATGGCGAGCCTCGCCGACCCGGAGGGCGCGCCCGCCGACGGCCAGACCGCCTTCGCGGCCGGGCTGACCGCCGCCGACAACGAGGCCCAGGCCGACGCGCTGCTCGCCAAGGCGGCCGAGGCGCATGCGGATCTCGTCGACGTGAAACCCTTCTGGCGTTGATCTCTTGTCCCGGAGGCGCCGGCCCGGTTCCCGTGAGCGGGTCCGGCGCATCCACGGAGACGACCCATGGCTGAGTCCTACCGCTTCGGCATCGAGGAGGAGTTCTTCCTGGCCGATCGCGGCACGCGCGGCGGCCCCGGCCCGCTTGTGGAGGAGTTCCACGCGGCGGTGGAGGCGCGGCTGGACCATGCCGAGCGCGAGCTCCAGCGCATCCAGATCGAGACCTGCTCGCCGCCCTCGGACAGCTTTCCCGAGACCGAGGCCCGGCTCGCCGCCCTGCGCGCCGGGCTCGCCGAGATCGGCGCCGAGCACGGCATCGCCGTCTTCGCCGCAGGCACTCACCCGACCGCCCTCTGGCGCAGTCAGCGCGAGACCCCGGCCGAGCGCTACCGCGGCATCGTCCACGACCTGCGCATGATCGGGCGGCGCAGCCTGGTCTGCGGCGTGCATGTCCATGTGGAGGTGGCGCGCCCCGAGGACCGGGCCGATCTCGGGCGCCGCCTGCTGCCCTTCCTGCCGCTGCTGCTGGCGCTCTCGACCTCCTCGCCCTTCTGGCAGGGGCGCCCGACCGGGCTCGCCGGCTACCGGCTGCGCGCCTATGCCGAGCTGCCGCGCACCGGACTGCCGGAGCTCTTCGACGATGCCGACGACTACGCGCGCTACCTGCGGGTGATGACGAGGGCGGGGGCGATCGCGGACGCCACCTATCTGTGGTGGAACCTGCGCATCTCCGCGAAATACCCGACGCTGGAGCTGCGCATCGCCGATGCCTGCCCGCTGCTGGCCGACACGCTCGCGGTCGCCGCCCTGTTTCGCTGCCTCGTGCGCCGGGTCGAGCGGGATCCGGGCCTGAATGCCCGCCTCACCGGCGCCTCGCGGGGCTTCGTGATGGAGAATCTGTGGCGCGCCCAGCGCGACGGCACGAAGGCCGCCCTGATCGACGAGGCGCAGGAGCGCGCGGTCCCGCTTCCAGAGGCGGTTGAGGCGGTGCTGGCGCTCGTCGCCGAGGATGCCGATTCCCTCGGCTGCGCCGAGGTCTGCGCCCGGGCGCGGAGCATCGTCGCGAACGGATCGAGCGCCGACCGGCAATTGCGGACCTACGAGGCGGCGCTGCAGGAGGGCGCCCGCCACCGCGACGCCCTCAACGCCGTGGTCGACTCGCTGGCCCGGGAGACCGCGGGCCGCCCCTGAGGGACGAGTCCGGCCGTCCCGGCGGCCTGCTCCTGGGGTGAGGAGCGCCGCCGGGCGGCTGCGTTAGGCCGGAGCGTCCTCCCGCCCCTCCGAACCCATGATCGCGGCCGAGCCGGTGACGTGGAAATCGAGCCGGAAGAGAACGAGGCCCACCTCGTTCGTGACCGACATGGTCCAGTCCTCACCGAGCTTCATGCGCCGGGCGCTGTCGGCGATCACTTCGCCCGCGAGGCGGATCGCCACGTGCTGCGCCTCGTGCCAATCGGCAAGCTCGCGGCCCGCGTGATCGGGTATGCTGACGCCGTCGTCGATGTTGAAGAAGAAGCGGGGCACGCGGCCATTCCACTCAGGAAGGCGGGAGCGCTGCCGCTCTCACTCACGGGCACGCCTCTGGTCGGAGCCCGCGATTGCCGTCGGTTCTCGCTGAAATCTCCGAGATGCAGCTATTACCTAAGTTAAGGATGCGGCGATCTTTGGAGTCGGCGGGCCAGTCCAGTCGGAGGGGGCGTCCGGGACCGGCCCGCCGGCCGCGCCGTCGCCGGGGCAGGTGCGGACGCGGTCACGGAGCTTGAGGGCGGCACTTTGCTGGAATGTGTCGGCGGTGCGACTCATGGATCCGGATGGGACGCTTGCGCCAGGGCCGCCTGCCATGGCCTAGACTGGCGGCGCATCGCCGTCCCAGAGCCCCATCCACCGCGCCATGAGCCTTCTTCGTGACCTGTTCGGACGTGTCTCGCAGACCGTGACCGCCTATGCCGGCGACAGGGTCCTGATGCTCGCCGCAGTCTCGGCCGCCGCCAACGTCATCGTGGCCGATGGCGAGGTCGCCAGCGAGGAATTCGAGACGGCTCTCGCCGGCCTGCGGGCGAACCCGATCCTGGAGAAGGGCTACGACGCCCTGATGCTGGAGACGGAGCTCTACGACGGCATCGCCCGGGCCCGCACCCGGGCCGGCCGCGCCGAGAACCTGCGCCATGTGGGCGCCGCCGCCGAGCGGCCGGCCGCCCAGCGCGAGGCGATCTTCCTCATCGCCGCGGACGTGGCCGACCACGAGGGGATCGCCGGCGTCGAGGCGACGGCGCTCCTGGAGATCGCGGCGGCCCTGCAGGTCGATCCGGAGGCGCTGCTCAGCGCCTCGCCCGTGCTGCGACGGGAGCCGTAGGGACAGGCATGCGGCGCGCGCATGCCTGTCCTATACCCTCCCCTGGCACCCCGGTTGCTCCCACGCCTCCGGTCCTGTCGTCTCCCGGCGGCGGACCGTACGGCGTGACGTGTGGCCGGCCATTGCCGGCGAGAGGATGAGAGCGTGGCAACAGACCAGACGAGTCCGGGCAAGACCCACAACCTGCGCATCGACGGATCGCGCCTGTGGGCGAGCCTGATGGAGACGGCGGCCTTCGGCGGGACGCCGGCCGGCGGCATCAACCGCCTGACGCTCTCGCCCGAGGACGGGCAGGTACGCGACTGGTTCCGGGCGGCCTGCGAGGCGGCGGGGCTGGAGGTCGGGGTGGACGCGCTCGGCACCCAATACGCGCTGCGCCGCGGGCGCGACATGAGCCGGAAACCCATCGCCTGCGGCTCGCATCTCGACACCCAGCCCACGGGCGGCAAGTTCGACGGCATCCTCGGCGTGCTCGCCGGGCTCGAGGTGATGCGCAGCCTCGACGATGCCGGGATCGAGACCGAGGCGCCCCTGCTCCTCGTGAACTGGACCAACGAGGAGGGCTCGCGCTTCGCCCCTGCCATGATGGCCTCGGCGGCCTATGCCGGGGAATTCACCACCGAGGAGATCCTGGCCAAGCGCGACGCAGCCGGGATCAGCGTCGCCGAGGCCCTCGACGCGATCGGCTGCCGCGGCCCCGAGCCGGTCGGCGGCCGCGAGATCGGCGCCTTCGTGGAACTGCATATCGAGCAGGGTCCGATCCTGGAGGCCGAGGGGAAGACCATCGGCGTGGTCGAGGGCGGCCAGGGCATCGCGTGGTTCGACGGCACTGTGACGGGGTTCGAGAGCCATGCCGGCACCACGCCGATGCCGCGCCGCCGCGACGCCCTGCTCGGCCTCGCCGAACTGGCGCTGGCGGTCGAGCGGATCGCCTGCGCCCACGCCCCCAGCGCCGTGGCGACGATGGGCGAGGCGGTGATCGGCGCGCCCTCGCGCAACGTGGTGCCCGGCCAGATCCGCTTCACCCTCGACCTGCGCGATCCGCGATCCGAGACCCTCGACGCGATGGAGACGGCGCTTCAGGAGGCCGCCGCCGAGATCGGGACCCGGCGCAACCTCGCGTTCCAGATCGAGCGGATCTGGCGCAAGGAGCCGGTGCCCTTCGATACGAAGCTCGTCGCCGCCGTCGATGCCGCCGCGGAGGCGCTCGGCCACAGCCGCCGCCGGATCATCTCGGGCGCCGGCCACGACGCCTGCAACCTCGCGGGCCGCGTGCCCACCACGATGATCTTCGTGCCCTGCAAGGACGGCGTCAGCCACAACGAGTCGGAATCGGCCACCCCGGCCGATTGCGCGGCCGGCGCCGACGTCCTCCTGCACACCCTGCTCGCCCTGGCGAACGCCCCGCGCGCCTAAACCTGAACCTGAGCCTGAGCCGCCGCGCCATGCCCGGCGCGGCGGTTTTCTATGCATGGATTTTAGGCACATAGTCGGCCCGCATCCTGTGCTGAAAATGTGCAAATTGGGGCGCTTCTGCTGTTCGGATTGGCAGAAGTTGGCCTGCCGATTGAATGCAACGCTTGCAACCGGTGCCTTTGCTGCGGATCTTCGCGCCCGTTCACGAGACCGCGACGGCTCGAAACCAGGCCCGGAGCGCACGATGCCAAATCCCGAAGCACCGACCACCGAGCCAGATCTCGCGGCCTACGCGGCGGCTGCGGCCCCCGTTCTCGGCCTCACCCTCGATCCGGCCTGGATCGCGCCCGTCGTCGCCAATCTCCGCGTCCTGCGCGCCGCCGCCGACCTCGTCGCCGGCTTTCCCTTGCCGGACGAGGCCGAGGCGGCCCCGGTCTTCGAGGCGTGACCGCCGTGACCGACTGGAGCACCGCATCCGCCGCCACCGTCGCCGAGGCGGTCTGCACCGGGCAGGTCTCTGCCCGCGCCGTGGCCGAGGCCGCCCTCGCCCGGATCGCGGCCGTCGATCCCCGCACCAACGCCTTCACCGACGTTCTGGGCGCGCGGGCGCTCGCCCGGGCCGACGCGATCGATGCGGGGATCCGTCGGGGCGAGGCGCCGGGTGCGCTCGCTGGCGTCCCCTTCGCGGTCAAGAACCTGATCGACGTCGCGGAGCTTCCGACCCGGGCCGGCGCGAAGATCAACCGCGATCGGGCGCCGGCCGCCCGCGACGGCGCCCTGGTGCGGCGCCTGGAGGCGGCGGGCGCCGTCCTCGTCGGCACGCTCAACATGGGCGAGTACGCCTACGACTTCACCGGCGAGAACGTGCATGACGGGGATTCGCGCAACCCGCACGACCTCGGCCATATGACCGGCGGCTCCTCCGGCGGCTCCGGCGCGGCGGTGGCGGCGGGGCTCGTGCCCCTCAGCCTCGGCTCGGACACCAACGGCTCGATCCGGGTTCCATCCGCCTTCTGCGGCTGCTTCGGCCTGAAGCCGACCTATGGGCGGCTGACCCGGGCCGGCAGCTTCCCCTTCGTCGGCAGCCTCGATCATCTCGGGCCGATGGCTCGCACGGTCCACGACCTCGCCCGCGCCTACGACGCCATGCAGGGGGAGGATCCGGAGGACCCGGTCGCCACGACCCGTGCTCCCGAGCCGGCGCTGCCGGACCTGGAGGACGGGCTCGGATCCCTGCGCGTCGCCGTGGCCGGCGGCTATTTCGCCCGCGGCGGCGACCCCGAGGCCTTCGCGGCCGTGGCCCGGGTCGCCGACGCCCTCGGCGCGACCCGGACGGTCGAGGTGCCCGAGGCCGCCCGCGCCCGCGCCGCCGCCTACCTGATCACCGCCGCGGAGGGCGCCGCGCTCCATCTTGACCGCCTGCGTGCCCGCGCGGGCGACTTCGATCCGGCCGTGCGCGACCGCCTGATCGCGGGCGCGATGATCCCGGCGCCCCATGTGGAGCGGGCGCAGCGCTTCCGCCGCTGGTATCGTGCGGCGGTCCTCGACCTGTTCCGCGAGGTCGACATCCTGCTCGCCCCGGCGACTCCGTGCCGGGCGCCGCGTTCCGGCCAGAAGACTTTCGTGATCGACGGCGTCGAGCTGCCGGTGCGGGCCAATATCGGCCTGTTCACGCAGCCCCTCTCCTTCATCGGGCTGCCGGTGGTGGTGGTTCCCGTCCGGCTCGACGACGGCCTGCCGCTCGGCGTGCAGGTGGTCGCCGCGCCCTGGCGCGAGGCCGACGCCCTGCGCGTCGCCCGCGTGCTGGAGCGGTCCGGCGCGGTCCGAGCCCCGGTCGCGGCGTTGGATTGAGGGATGTCCATGGTGATCGACGATCCCGCGGTGAAGGCCGAGGTCGAGGCGGCCTTCCGCGCCTACGAGGCGGCGCTGACCGGCAACGACGTGCCGGTGCTCGAGGCGCTCTTCCACGACGATCCCCGCACCATCCGCTACGGCGCGGGCGAGAATCTCTACGGGATGGAGGCGATCCGCGCCTTCCGCCGCGCCCGCGCGCCCGCCGGCCTGATGCGCGCGCTGCAGGATACGGTGATCACCACCTATGGCCGCGACCTCGCCACCGCGATGACCCTGTTCACCCGCGACAACGCGCCGGGCAAGGTCGGCCGTCAGAGCCAGACCTGGGTGCGCTTTCCCGAGGGCTGGCGGGTGGTCGCCGCCCATGTGAGCGTGATCGACGCGCCCTGAGGCGGGCCAGCCCGAGCACTCCGACAGACATTCCTGCACGCGGCCCGCGTCGCCTGCTGCCGGTAAGCTTGTGCCGCGGGCTCATGAGACCGTGGCTGATCTGAGGATGCTTTTCGAGCGTGACGCTCGGGCTGGACAATCAAGTCTTCACGTCACGCCGTCTCTTTGGCCGCGCCCTTGCATGGGGCCGGCTGTCCCCACGGGCACCCCGGTGCCCGCCCATGGAGCGAACCCCCTCGACATGTTGTCCCTGACGAAACGACTCGGCGCCCGCGCGGCGCTCGCCGCCGCCCTGCTGGTCACGGTGGCGATCCCCGGGGCATCGGCCCAGGGCGTGCTCCGGATCGGCATGACCGCCTCGGACATCCCGCTGACCACCGGCCAGGCCGACAATGGCGGCGAGGGCATGCGGTTCACCGGCTACACGGTCTATGACGGCCTCATCAACTGGGACCTGTCCTCCACCGACAAGCCCTCCGACCTGGCCCCGGGCCTCGCCGAGAGCTGGGCGGTCGACGCCACCGACAAGACCAAGTGGACCTTCAAGCTGCGCCCCGGTGTGAAGTTCCACGACGGTTCCGACTTCACCGCCGAGGCGGTGGTGTGGAACTTCGACAAGCTCCTGAAGAACGATGCGCCGCAATACGATCCGCGCCAGTCGGCGCAGGGGCGCACCCGCATCCCGGCGGTGGCGAGCTACCGGGTGGTCGACCCGATGACCATCGAGATCGTCACCAAGGCGCCGGACGCCACCCTGCCCTACCAGCTCTCCTGGATCATGATCTCCTCGCCCGCGCAGTGGGAGAAGCTCGGCAAGTCGTGGGACGCCTTCGCCAAGGCGCCGTCCGGCACCGGCCCGTGGAAGATGACCCTGTTCGCCCCCCGCGAGCGGGCCGAGATGGTCCCGAACGCGAATTACTGGGACAAGGGCCGGGTGCCGAAGCTCGACAAGCTCGTGCTGGTGCCCCTCCCCGAGGCCAATGCCCGCGTCGCCGCGCTCCGCTCGGGCCAGGTCGACTGGATCGAGGCGCCCGCCCCCGATGCCGTCGCCTCGCTGAAGGGCGCCGGCTTCCAGATCGTCACCAACGCCTACCCGCACAACTGGACCTGGCACCTCTCCCGGGTCGAGGGCTCGCCCTGGAACGACATCCGGATCCGCAAGGCCGCCAACCTCGCCATCGACCGCGAGGGCCTGAAGGAGCTGCTCGGCGGCCTCGCCATCCCGGCCAAGGGCTTCCTGCCGCCCGGCCATCAGTGGTTCGGCAAGCCGACCTTCGACGTGAAATACGATCCGGCCGCCGCCAAGAAGCTGATGGCCGAGGCCGGCTACACGCCCCAGAAGCCGCTCGCCATCAAGGTCGGCATCTCGGCCTCGGGCTCGGGGCAGATGCAGCCGCTGCCGATGAACGAGTTCGTCCAGCAGAGCCTCGCCGAGGTCGGCTTCAAGGTCGATTTCGAGGTGGTGGAGTGGAACACGCTGATAAACATCTGGCGCGCCGGCGCCAAGGCCGACATCTCGCGCGGCGTGTCGGCGATCAACTACTCGTACTTCATCCAGGATCCCTTCACCGGATACATTCGCCATCTGCAGAGCAACCTCGCGCCGCCGAACGGCACGAACTGGGGCTATTACAACGATCCTGAGATGGACAAGCTGTTCGACGGCGTGCGCAACACCTTCGACAAGGCTGAGCAGGAGACGATCCTGAAGAAGGTCCACGAGAAGTTCGTCGACGACGCGCTGTTCGTCATGATCACGCACGACGTCAACCCGCGCGCCATGAGCGCGAAGGTGAAGGGCTTCAAGCAGGCGCAGAACTGGTTCCAGGACTTCTCGCAGATCACCATGGCGACCGCCGGCCGATAGGCCCCGGAACCGCGACAGACCCCCTCTCCCGTTCGGGAGAGGGTTGGGGTGAGGGTTGAGAAGCCTCCGGAGAGGTCGAGACGGCGCTGCGGTTCTCGCGGAGCGCCATCCTGACAGTTCTCGACCCTCACCCTGTCCCTCTCCCGAACGGGAGAGGGGACCCGCGCCCTCCCCTGCATTTGGGGCGTGACCGGACGCGTACCGTTAAAACAGACAGAGCCGGACAGCCGATGCTGCTCTACATCCTGAAACGCCTGATCTACGTCACGCCCGTCGCCTTCGGCGTCAGCGTGGTCTGCTTCCTGCTCGTCCATCTCGCGCCGGGCGATCCGCTGAGCGCCGTGCTGCCGGCCGACGCCACCCAGGCGACCATCGACGAGATGCGCTCCGCCTACGGCTTCGACAAGCCGCTCCCGGTCCAGTACGCGATCTGGCTCTGGCACGTGCTCCAGGGCGATCTCGGCACCTCCATCGCCACCGGGCGGCCCGTGCTCGGCGAGGTCTCCCGCGCCGTCGTGAACAGCCTGATCCTCGCCTCGGTGGCGACGCTGATCGGCTTCACCTTCGGCACGCTGTTCGGCTTCGTGGCCGGCTACCGCCGCAACTCGGTCCTCGACCGGGCCGCCTCGGCCCTTTCCGTCTTCGGCGTGAGCGTGCCGCATTACTGGCTCGGCATGGTCCTCGTGATCATCTTCTCCGCGACGCTCGGCTGGCTGCCGCCGACCGGCGCGGGGCCCGACGGCTCCGGCAACTGGCGGCCCGATTTCGAACACCTGCGCTACATCATCCTGCCGGCGGTCACGATGTCGGTGATCCCCACCGGCATCATCGCCCGCACCGTGCGCGCGCTCGTGGCCGACATCCTGGCCCAGGACTTCGTGGAGGCGCTGCGCGCCAAGGGAATGGACGAGTGGGGCGTGTTCAAGCACGTGGTGCGCAACGCCGCGCCGACCGCCCTCGCCATCATGGGCCTGCAGCTCGGCTACCTGCTCGGCGGCTCGATCCTGATCGAGACCGTGTTCGCCTGGCCCGGCACCGGCTTCCTTCTCAACGCCGCGATCTTCCAGCGCGACCTGCCGCTGCTCCAGGGCTCCATCCTGGTGCTCGCGATGTTCTTCGTCCTGCTCAACCTCATCGTCGACGTGATGCAGACCGCCCTCGATCCGCGCATCGAGCGGGCCTGAGCCGGAGAGTGCCATGACAGCCCCCGTCACCGCCGCCTCCGTCGCCCTCGACGGCGCAGTCACCACCGCCCCGCCCGCGGAGGCCGAGGCCTTCATCCCCTCCCGCGGCTTCTGGGGCCATGTCGGCCACCGGCTGGTCCGCGATCCCGTCGCCATGGCGGCGGGCGCCGTGATCCTGCTCATCATCGCGGTCGCGATCCTGTCGCCCTGGATCACGCCGATGGACCCCTACAAGGGCTCGATGCTGCGCCGCCTGCGCCCCATCGGCGACGCCACCTACTGGCTCGGCTCGGACGAACTCGGCCGCGACATGCTGAGCCGGCTCATGGTCGGCGCTCGCCTGTCGCTGTTCATGGGCGTCACGCCGGTGCTGATCGCCTTCGCCATCGGCTCGGCCATCGGCATCCTGGCCGGCTATGTCGGCGGCTGGACGAACACGATCCTGATGCGCACCATCGATGTGTTCTTCGCCTTCCCCTCGGTGCTGCTGGCGATCGCGCTGTCGGGCGCGCTCGGCGCCGGCATCTTCAACGCCATCGTCTCGCTGACCTGCGTGTTCGTGCCCCAGATCGCGCGCGTCGCCGAGAGCGTCACCACCGGCATCCGCCGCCGCGACTATATCGACGCGGCCAAGCTCTCCGGTGCCTCGGCGCTGACGATCATGCGGGTGCAGGTGCTCGGCAACGTGGTCGGGCCGATCTTCGTCTACGCGACCTCGCTGATCAGCGTCTCGATGATCCTGGCCTCGGGCCTCTCCTTCCTCGGCCTCGGCGTGCGCCCGCCCGAGCCCGAATGGGGCCTGATGCTGAACACCCTGCGCACCGCGATCTACGTGAACCCGATGGTCGCCGCTTTGCCGGGGCTCGCCATCTTCATCGTCTCGATCTCGTTCAACCTGTTCTCGGACGGCCTGCGGACGGCCATGGAGATCCGCCAGTGAGCGTCTCGCCCCTGATCCAGACCGACCTCGATCCGCGCGACCGCGGCGGCCCGGCCCAGCCCCTGCTCTCGGTCTCGGGACTGATCAAGCATTTCCCCGTCCGCAAGGGGCTCGGCGGCCAGAAGCAGGTCGTCCGCGCCGTGGACGGCGTCGACTTCGAGACGCTGAAGGGTGAGACGCTCGGCATCGTCGGCGAATCCGGCTGCGGCAAGTCGACGACGGCCAAGCTCCTGATGGGCCTGATCGAGCGCGATTCCGGCGAGATGCTGTTCGACGGCGAGCCGGTGGGCGGGCGGGCCCTGCCCTGGCGGGCCTATCGCCGCCAGGTCCAGATGGTGTTCCAGGACTCTTACGCCTCGCTCAACCCGCGCATGACGGTGGAGGCCTCGATCGCCTTCGGCCCGAAGGTGAACGGGGTGCCGGGCCGGCAGGCGGTGGAGCGCGCCCGCGGCCTGCTGGCGCGCGTCGGGCTGGAGCCGAAGCGGTTCGCCGGCCGCTATCCGCATGAATTGTCCGGCGGCCAGCGCCAGCGCGTGAACATCGCCCGGGCACTGGCCCTCGAGCCGCGCCTCGTGCTGCTCGACGAGGCGGTCTCCGCCCTCGACAAGTCGGTGGAGGCGCAGGTGCTGAACCTGCTCCTCGATCTGAAGGCCGAGTTCGGCCTGACCTACATCTTCATCAGCCACGACCTCAACGTGGTGCGCTTCATCTCCGATCGAGTGATGGTGATGTATCTCGGCCGGGTCAGCGAGATCGGCCCCTCGGACGCGGTGCTGGCCGAGCCCGCGCACCCCTATACGGGCGCGCTGCTGCACTCGATGCCCTCCCTCGATCCGGACAACCGCACCCAGGTGGCGCTGCTCGCGGGCGACCCGCCGAACCCGATCGATCCGCCGCCGGGCTGCCGCTTCAACCCGCGCTGCAAGCTCGTCGCGCCGGTCTGCTCCAGCATCGAGCCGCCCCTCGACCCAGTCGCGCCGGCCCACCGCGCCGCCTGCCTCGCGCGCCAGCCCGGCTCCGGTCATCCGGACGCGCCGGCGGCGCTGGCGGCGGCCTGAGCGGGAGAGGATCATCCATGTCTGAGACACCCGCCGTCGAACTCGGCGACCTGAAGGTCGGCTTCGGCAAGATCCGTGTGGTCGACGGCGTCGACCTCACCCTCGAGCGCGGCCAGGCCATGGCGCTCATCGGTGAATCGGGCTCCGGCAAGAGCGTGACGCTCCGCGCCATCCTGCGCCTGTTCCCGGAGGGGCGCAGCCGGATCACCGGTACGCTCAAGGTCGCCGGCCGCGACGTGCTCGCCCTGTCCAAGCGCGAGCTCGCCGATTTCCGCGGGCGCACCGTGTCGATGATCTTCCAGGAGCCCCTGCTTGCCTTCGACCCCGTCTACACGGTGGGCCAGCAGATCACCGAGGCGATCCTGCGCCACGAGAAGGTCTCGAAGGCCGAGGCCCGCAAGCGGGCGCTGGCCCTGTTCGAGCGGGTCCGCATCCCGAGTCCGGAGCGGCGCCTCGACAATTACCCGCACGAGATGTCGGGCGGCATGCGCCAGCGCGCGATGATCGCCCTGGCGCTGGCCTGCCGGCCGCAGGTGCTGCTGGCCGACGAGCCGACCACGGCCCTCGACGCCACGGTGCAGATCCAGATCCTGCTGCTGCTGCGCGAGTTGCAGCGCGATCTCGGCCTGTCGATCATCCTGGTGACCCACGATCTCGGCGCCGCCGTCGAGGTCGCCGACCGAATCAGCGTGATGTATGCCGGCCATGTGGTGGAGACCGGCAGCGCGCATCAGATCGTGCGCGATCCGCACCATCCCTACACGATCGGCCTGCTGCGCAGCCGCGCCGAGGGGGCGATGGACAAGGGCGCCCGCCTGCAGACCATCCCGGGGAGCCCGCCGGACCTCTCGAACCGGCCGCCCGGCTGCCCCTTCGCCCCGCGCTGCTTCCTCGCCGCGGAGAGGTGCCGCCAGGAGATGCCGCCGGTGGCCGAGATCGCGCCCGGGCACCGGGTCGCCTGCTGGCGCACGGAGGAGGCCGCGGCGGCCTTCCGTGCGGGGGAAGCCGCCCACGAGGCCGTGCCGGCCTGAGCCTCGGCGTGGGGCGGCCGTGACGCCGGCCGCCTTCATGGGAATGGCGTGGACGGTTGCGGCCGAGGTGCTCTGTTTCTGCCTTAATTTTGCGTTACGAATTCAGCCGGGATTTAAGTGCTCGGCGGAACCCGACCTTTCGGGCTGGCGGAGCATTCTGTATCAGCTCCAGACGCTAGGTCGATGGTCCCGTCCGTGATCGCCACCGCTCTCCGTTCCGCCACGAAGTCCGTCCGCAGCCTCGCGCGCACTGCCGGGGTGATCACCGGGCTCATGCTGCTACCGACGGCGGTGCTGGCCACCGCCGATCTCCTGCCGGCCTCGCTCGACCTCACCCTCCTCGGGATCGATTCGGGCACGGAGGCGGACCTGCCGCACGTCGCCCGCCAGATCGCGATCGGCGCCCCGCTGCGGATCGTGGCCTTCGGCTCCTCCTCGACCGAGGGCATCGGCGCCAGCAGCCCGTCCAAGGCCTATCCGGCCCTGCTCGAGGCGGCGTTGCGCAAGACCTATCCGCAGCTCGGCGGCGTCACGGTGCTCAACCGCGGTATCGGCGGCGAGCACACGGACGACATGCTGCGCCGCCTCGACCGCGACGTGATCCAGGCCGAGCCGCAGCTCGTGATCTGGCAGACCGGCAGCAACGACCCGCTGCGCGGCGTCTCGGTGGAGCATTTCCGCGAGGCGACGGTGGGCGCCATCAAGCGGATGCAGGAGGCCGGCATCGACGTGGTGCTGATGGAGCCGCAATGGTGCCCGACCCTGGACGCCACGCCCGGCTCCGCCCGCTTCCGCGACGCGGTGCGCGAGATCGGTGACGAGCTCGGCGTGCCGGTGATCCGCCGGTCCGACCTGATGCAGACCTGGATCCGCGAGGGGAAGCTGACCCGCAAGCAGCTCTTCGCCTCGGACGGCCTCCACATGGCCGATGGCGGCTACGCCCTCCTCGCCGAGGCCGCGGCCCGGGCGATCACCGAAGATTCCGGCCGCGCCCAGGTCGCCGAGGCCGTCGCGGAGTAAGCCCGGGATGGGGTGTCGGGGCGAAGCCCTGACAGGGTTTCCAGGGCTCTGCCCTGGACCCACGAAAGGGATGATCCCTTTCGAAACCCGAACCTAGACCGAGAGCCAGCGCAGCACCTCGGCCTCGTTCATGCTGCCGCGCGGTCCCGCATCGACCACTTGCCCCCGGTCCATCACCGCGTAGGTGTCGCAGAGGTCGCGGGCCCATTCGAAATACTGCTCCACCAGCACGATCGCCATCTCGCCCTTGCCGCGCAGATAGGTGATGGCCCGGCCGATATCCTTGATGATCGAGGGCTGGATGCCTTCCGTCGGCTCGTCGAGCACGAGGAGCCGCGGCCGTGTCACCAGGGCGCGGGCGATGGCGAGCTGCTGCTGCTGGCCGCCCGAGAGGTCGCCGCCGCGCCGGTGCAGCATGTCCTTCAGGACGGGGAACAGGTCGTAGATCTCGGCCGGGACGTAACGGTCCTTCCGCTTGCACGGTGCGAAGCCGGTCTCGAGATTCTCCTTCACGGTGAGGAGCGGGAAGATCTCGCGGCCCTGCGGCACGAAGGCGACGCCCGCCCGCGCCCTGTCGTAGGGCGCGAGCCCCGAGAGCAGGGTATCGCCGAGGCGGATCGAGCCCTTGGCGATCGGCTGCTGCCCGACGATGGCGCGCATCAGCGAGGTCTTGCCGACGCCGTTGCGGCCGAGCACGGCGGTGACCTGGCCCGGCTCCGCGGTGAGCGAGACGCCGCGCAACGCCTTCGCGGCGCCGTAGTAGAGATCGATGGAGTCGACCGTCAGCATCGCTCAGCGCCTCTATGAGATATGGGGATCCCAAAGGGCCTCCAGGCCCTTTGGCGGGGTCCCGGGGCGCGCAGCCCCGGGTTCGAAGCCCACGACCCGGCAAGGCCGGGACGAGGGCTTCGATTGCAGGGCCGAGATCTGGACCCGTGCCTGCACCCGCGAAAGGTCCCGACCTTTCGAAACCATGACTTGCGAGGCGGACCGCACGCGTCTCACCGCCCGAGATACACTTCGACCACCTTCGGGTCGGCGGAGACCGCGTCGATCGAGCCCTCCGCCAGCACCGCGCCCTCGTGCAGGCAGGTGACGCGGCACTGAAGCGCGCGCACGAAATGCATGTCGTGCTCCACCACGATCACCGCGTGGTCGCGGGCGATCTCGCGCAGCAGCGTCGCCGTCTCGGCGGTCTCGGCATCGGTCATGCCGGCCACCGGCTCGTCGACCAGCAGGAGCTTCGGGTCCTGCGCCAGCAGCATGCCGATCTCCAGCCACTGCTTCTGGCCGTGCGAGAGGTCGGCCGCGGGGCGCCCGCGATGGGCGATCAGCCCGACCTTGGTGAGCAGCGCGTCGATGCGCTCGGCCTCGACGCGGTTGCGCCAGCCGAACAGGGAGGCGACGCCCGAGCGCGGGCCCTTCAGCGCCAGCAGGATGTTGTCGGCCACCGTGTGGCTCTCGAACACGGTCGGTTTCTGGAACTTGCGGCCGATGCCGAGGTCGGCGATGGCCGGCTCGTCGAGCTTGGTCAGGTCGAAGGTGCCGTCGAAGAGCGCGGTCCCGGTATCGGGCCGGGTCTTGCCGGTGATGCAGTCCATCATCGTGGTCTTGCCGGCCCCGTTCGGGCCGATGATCGCCCGCATCTCGCCCCGGTCGAGGGTGAGCGAGAGGCCGCGTAGGGCCCGGTAGCCGTCGAAGGTGACCTTGAGGTCGTCGAGATAGAGCAGCGCGTCGGTGACCCGCTTCTTGGTGGCGGGGCCGACCGAGGCGTCGTGCCGGACCGGCTCGAGGAGATCGGTGCCGCTCATCAGCCCTGTCCTTCCTCGGCGAGCTTCGGGGCGATCTCGGGCTCAGGCGGCAGCTTGGCCCGCGCGCGGCGGCTGCCGAATCGCTCGATCAGGCTGCCGACGATGCCCTTGGGCATGAACAGCGTCACCACCACGAACAGGGCACCCAGCGCGAAGAGCCAGGCATCCGGCATCGCGCCGGTCAGCACCGTCTTGGCGTAGTTGACGATCACGGCGCCGAGCGCCGCGCCGACCAGCGTGCCGCGCCCGCCGACCGCGACCCAGATCACCGCCTCGATGGAGTTGGTGGGGGCGAACTCACCTGGATTGATGATGCCGACCTGCGGCACGTAGAGCGCGCCGGCCACGCCCGCCATCATGGCCGAGACCGTGAAGGCGAGCGTCTTGTAGTGCTCCGGCCGGTAGCCGAGGAAGCGCGTGCGCGATTCCGCGTCGCGCACCGCGATCAGGATCTTGCCGTAGGCCGAGACCGTCATGAAGCGGGCGACCAGATAGCCGAGCGCCAGAGCGATCCCGGTCGCCACGAACAGCGCCACGCGCGTGCCCTGCGCCTGGACGGGGAAGCCGAGGATGTCCTTGAAGTCGGTCAGCCCGTTATTGCCGCCGAGACCCATGTCGTTGCGGAAGAAGGCCAGCATCAGCGCGAAGGTCATCGCCTGGGTGATGATCGACAGATAGACGCCCGTTACCCGCGAGCGGAAGGCGAGCCAGCCGAACACGAAGGCGAGCAGCCCCGGCACCGCCAGCACCATCAGCGCGGCGAAGGCGAAGTGGTCGAAGCCGAGCCAGTACCAGGGCAATTCCTTGTAGTTCAGGAACACCATGAAGTCGGGCAGGACCGGATTGCCGTAGACGCCGCGCGGTCCGATCTGGCGCATCAGGTACATGCCCATCGCGTAGCCGCCGAGCCCGAAGAAGGCGCCGTGGCCGAGCGAGAGGATGCCGCAATAGCCCCAGACGAGATCGAGGCTGAGCGCCAGCAGCGCGAAGGCGAGATACTTGCCGAACAGCGAGACGAGATAGGTCGGGAGGTGCAGGCCCGAGCCCTCGGGGATGACGAGGTTCAGGAGCGGAACGATTGCGCAGAAGGCGGCGAGCGCCGCCAGGAAGATCCAGCCCTTCGGGTCGATCAGGCGGGTGCGGGTCATGCTCACGATTCCACCGCCCGGCCCTTGAGCGCGAACAGACCGCGCGGGCGCTTCTGGATGAACAGGATGATGAAGATCAGCAGCGCGATCTTGGCGAGCACGGCCCCGAAATACGGCTCGAACAGCTTGTTCGCCACGCCGAGCGTCAGGGCCGCGACGAGCGTGCCCCAGAGGTTGCCGACGCCGCCGAAGACCACGACCAGGAACGAGTCGATGATGTAGCCCTGGCCGAGATTGGGCGAGACGTTGTCGATCTGCGAGAGCGCGACGCCCGCGATGCCCGCGATGCCGGAGCCGAGGCCGAAGGTCATGGCATCGACCCAGGGCGTGCGGATGCCCATGGCCGCGGCCATGCGCCGGTTCTGCGTCACTGCCCGGGTCTTCAGGCCGAAGGAGGTCTTTCTGAGGACGAAGAGCAGGCCGAGGAAGACGCTGAACGAGAACAGCACGATCCACATCCGGCCCCAGGTGATGGAAAGCCCGAACAGGTCGAAGGCGCCCGACATGAAGCCCGGCGAGCCGACCTCGCGGTTGGTCGGCCCGAAGATCGAGCGCACGCTCTGCTGCAGCACGAGGCTGACGCCGAAGGTGGCGAGCAGGGTCTCGAGCGGCCGACCGTAGAGGAAGCGGATGATGCCACGCTCGATCGCGACGCCGACCGCGCCCGCCACCAGGAAGGCGCAGGGGATGCTGATGGCGAGCGACCAGTCGAACAGGCCGGGCGCGTGTGCGCGGATCGCGTCCTGCACGAGGAAGGTGGTGTAGGCCCCGAGCATCACCATCTCGCCATGGGCCATGTTGATGATGCCCATCACGCCGAAGGTGATGGCGAGCCCGATCGCGGCGAGCAGCAGCACCGAGCCCAGCGAGATGCCGTACCAGACGTTCTGGGCGGCGGCGGCCACCGCGAGGCGGGTCTCGATCGCCTGGATGCCGCGGCTGGCCGCCGCCTTCACGGTCTCGCTCGGATCGCTCGCCGCGAGGCCGCGCAGGATGGCGATGGAATCGCCGTCGCCGCGGGCCTGGAGGATCGGCAATGCCGCCAGCCGGTCCGCTTCCGGCGTGCCGGGCTTGGCGAGCAGCAGCGCGGCGCGGGCCTGCTCGAACAGGCGCTTGATGCCCCGGTCGCCCTCCTTGGCAAGGGCAGTCTCGACGGCCGGCAGGGCGCTCGTGTCGCGCGCCTTGAACACCGCCTCCGCGGCCTCGCGGCGCTTGGCCGGATCGGGGCTCACGAGGTTGAGCTGACCCTGCGCCGCATCGAGCGCGCGGCGGATCTTGTTGTTGGCGCGGACCGGCTTCAGCCCGTCGGCTTGCGCCGCCGCGCCGGTGCGGGCGTCGATGAGGTCGCTGCCCTGCTTCACGAACAGGGCCTTGTCGGCGGGACGGTAGAGCAGGCGCCCGTCGGCGAGCGCGGTCAGCACGGCGCCCGCGCGCGGGTCGCCGCTGGCGGCGAGGCCCGCGATGCCGGCCTCGATGTCGCCGTAGCTGTCGCTCGCGAGCCGCGCATAGGGATCGGTCTGCGCGAGGGCCGGGCCGGCGAGGCCGAGCAGGAGAAGAAGGGCGAGGAGGCGGATCATGAGGTACCCGGTCTTGCGAGCCCGCACGGGCTGGGTCGGAGACGCCCGTGCGGCGCGACGGAACCCCGGGCTCGGCGAGCCCGGGTCCGGCTACGGGTCGGCGCGACGTGCCACCTCACCAACCTCCCGCCCAGGGGGAGCCCTCCCTCCGGCCGCGAACGGCCCGGCGGGAGGTTCGTGAGAGACACCGAGGCGCCGGGCGGGCCTCAGGCGCCGCCGCACTTCTTGGTCTTGGTGTTGTAGTTGCCGCAGTTGAGCTTCACCCAGTCGGCCTCGAGGTCCTTCGAGCCGTCGAGCTGCTTCGACCACGCCTCGCCGGGGATCAGGCCCTCGGTCTTGTTCACGACGTCGAACTGGCCGTCATCCTTGATCTCGCCGATGAAGACCGGCTTCGTGATGTGGTGGTTCGGGAGCATCTGAGAGGTGCCGCCGGTGAGGTTCTTCTGCTCGGTGCCCGGCAGCGCGGCGATGACCTTGTCCGGATCGGTGCTGCCGGCCTTCTCGACCGCCTTCACCCACATGTTGAAGCCGATATAGTGCGCCTCCATCGGGTCGTTGGTGACGGCCTTGGGGTTCTTCTTGTAGGCCTGCCACTGCGCGATGAAGGCCTTGTTCTCGGGCGTGTCGATCGACTCGAAGTAGTTCCACGCCGCGAGGTGGCCGACGAGCGGCTTGGTGTCGATGCCGGCAAGCTCCTCCTCGCCCACGGAGAAGGCCACGACCGGGATGTCGGTGGCCTTGATACCCTGGTTGGCGAGCTCCTTGTAGAAGGGCACGTTGGCGTCGCCGTTGATGGTCGAGACCACGGCGGTCTTCTTGCCGGCCGAGCCGAAGCTCTTGATCGCGGCGACGCGCGTCTGCCAGTCCGACTGGCCGAACGGCGTGTAGTTGATCGAGATGTCCTCGGGCTTCACGCCCTTGGCCTTGAGATAGGCTTCGAGGATCTTGTTGGTGGTGCGCGGATAGACGTAGTCCGTGCCCTCCAGCACCCAGCGCTCGACCTTCTCCTCCTTCATCAGGTAGTCGACGGCGGGAATGGCCTGCTGGTTCGGGGCGGCGCCGGTGTAGAACACGTTGCGCTCGCTCTCCTCGCCCTCGTACTGGACGGGGTAGAACAGGATCGAGTTCAGCTCCTTGAAGACCGGCAGGACGGACTTGCGCGACACGCTGGTCCAGCAGCCGAACACGGCCGAGACCTTGTCCTTGGCGATCAGCTCGCGTGCCTTCTCGGCGAAGAGCGGCCAGTTGGAGGCCGGATCGACCACCACCGGCTCCAGCTTCTTGCCGAGCAGACCGCCCTTCTTGTTCTGCTCCGCGATGAGCATCAGCATCGCGTCCTTGAGCGTCGTCTCGGAGATCGCCATCGTCCCCGACAGCGAGTGCAGGATCCCGACCTTGATGGTCTCCTGTGCCCGTGCCGCGCCCGCGCTCAAGGAGGCCAGCGCCAGACCGCCGGCGAGCGCCGCGGCCGAAACCCACGTCTTCAGATTCGTCATCATGCCGTTCCCCGGCCGCTTTTCGCGACGGCCGACCCCAGGCAATCGACGTGCCAGCGTCTTTCGGCGCCATCTCTGGCTGAATCGGCGGCACTGCCCAAAGGTGGTGCGAAAGCTTGACATGATATGCCTAATTTATGCGCATTGGCCTTCCGGATAAGCTCGACAGAAGGCAGGTTGACCGCAATTCGTGCGCGACCGGTCCGCGGGGCGACCCGGCAGCCGAGCCGGAGCGGCGGCTTTGTGGGCAGGTCGGCGGGCTCGGGCATGCCTTAAGCCCGGCGCATCGGCCGCCGCGCGTCGCCTTCGGGCCGCTCCTCTGCTACAGGCCCGCTTCGGGGTGGGCCGTCACCGGCTGGCCCATCCCGAGGGGAGCCGCGACTTGGAACCTGTCGGATTGCGCACCCATCGGATCGCCGTGATCGGCGCGCCGATCGAGGTCGGGACCAGCGAGCTCGGCGCGGTGATGGGCCCGGCGGCCCTGCGCACCGCGGGCTTGGTCCGGGTGCTGCGCGACCTCGGCCACGCCGTCGAGGATCTGGGCGACGCGGTCCCGGACGGGCCCGCCGAGGGCCGCGGCCTGCCCGCGGTCGCCGCCTGGACGCGCGCCCTTGCCCGGCAGGTCGAGGCGGCCTTGGGCGATGGCCACCTCCCCCTCGTGGCAGGGGGCGACCACAGCCTGTCGCTGGGCACCGTCGAGGGAGCGATGCGCCACTGCGCGGTGTCCGGCCGGCGGCTCTTCGTGCTCTGGCTCGACGCGCATGCGGATTTCAACACGCCGGAGACCTCGCCCTCGGGCAACCTCCACGGCATGCCGCTGGCCGCGCTCTGCGGCGAGCCGGGCTTCGCCGACCTCTTCCCCGATCCCGGCCGCGTGCCCCTCGATCCGGCGCAGATCCATCTGTTCGGCCTGCGCTCGATCGATGCGGGCGAGCGCGCCCTGGTCGGCGCCCGCCGGGTCGGCGTCACCGACATGCGCGAGATCGACGAGTTCGGCGTGGTCGCGCCGCTGCGGCGCATCCTGGAGCGGGTCGCCGCCACGGACGGGCACCTGCATGTGAGCTTCGACGTGGACTTCCTCGATCCGGGGATCGCGCCCGGCGTCGGCACCACCGTGCCCGGCGGTGCCACCTTCCGCGAGGCGCATCTCATCATGGAGATGCTGCACGATTCCGGCCTCGTACGCTCCCTCGACGTGGTCGAGCTCAACCCCTTCCTCGACGAGCGCGGGCGCAGCGCCCGCGTCCTGGTCGAGCTGGTGGCGAGCCTGTTCGGCCGGCGCATCCTCGACAGGCCGGCCCCCGCCGCCGCGGTCCCGAGCGGATCCGACCGCGCGTGACCGCGCTGCCCGGCCCCCTCGCCCCGGCGCGTCAGCGCTCGGTCGGCCGCGTCGCGCTGCGCGTGGCCGCCCCCGGCGGAAGCCCCGGCCCGGCCCGGATCGTCGACCTCGCCGAGGCGGGCCCCTTGCGCCTGCGCTTCCCCAACCGCGCGCCCGGTGCGGTCGAGACGGAGGCGGTTCTGGTGAACACGGCCGGCGGGGTCGCCTGCGGCGACGATTTCACCGTGGACCTCACGCTGGAGCCGGGCGCGCGCCTCGCCTTCACCAGTACGGCTGCGGAGAAGCTCTACCGCTCGGACGGGCCGGTGAGCCGGCTCGCCAATCGGGTCGTGGTGGAGGCTGGCGCGCGGCTGGCCTGGCTGCCGCAGGAGACGATCCTGTTCGATCGGGCACGGGTGCGCCGCAGCTTCGCGGCCGATCTCGCCGCGGATGCCCAGCTCCTGGTCTTCGAGGCGGTGGCCTTCGGCCGGGCCGCCCGCGGCGAGGTGCTGCGCGCGGGCCTGTTCGAGGATGTCTGGCGGGTGCGTCGCGCCGGCCGCCTCGTCTATGCCGACACCCTGCGTCTCGAGGGCGCGCTCGGCGATCTCCTCGCTCGTCCGGCGATCGGGGGCGGCGCGGGCGCCTGCGCCACCCTGCTCGACCTGTCTCCGGGCGCGGAAGCCGGCCTGGAGCGCGCGCGCGCCACCCTCGAAGCTGCCCGCATCGAGGGGGTGGAGGCTGGCGCGAGCGCCTGGAACGGCCATCTCGCCCTGCGCTGGCTCGCCCCGTCCATCGCCCCCTTGCGCACCAGCGCCGCCCGTTTCCTCGAAGCCTGGCGCGGCCTGCCCCTACCCCGGGTCTGGCAGAGCTGAAGATCGGCCTTCGGGGACGGTGCGGCCACCAAGTCCCGAGGCCGGCAAAGAACCGCCACGGGACCGTTGCCCTTTGCCCGCGACCTCTGCTAGAGACGCGCAACCCCGGTGCCGGCCGCCTGGTCCGGGGGCGCGATGCCCCTCGGGCCGGTCGCGCGAGAGGCCTCGTGGCGGAGTGGTTACGCAGAGGACTGCAAATCCTTGCACCCCGGTTCGATTCCGGGCGAGGCCTCCAAACTTCCCTTATCGCTTCGGACCCTGCACCCAGCCCGCCGCGTCGCGCGATGGCCGGTCCGCACGCGCATCCGACATCGTTGCATCCGAATGGCGCCCTCTGCGGACATGCGCCGCGGGAGCGCCCTCCCCTGCGTCGGCCGCTCGACCCGGGTCCTCCGCGCGATGCGGGCCTCGGCGGTAGGGCTGCCGGAAGCGGCTGTGGCGCGCGGGCCACGCCCCCCGCAACGAAGTGCCGCGACACTGCGATTTGGTGCTTGCCAGCCGCTCCGACCCTGTGTAGACACCCCCTCGCGATCCCCGATAGCTCAGTTGGTAGAGCAGGCGACTGTTAATCGCCTTGTCGCAGGTTCGAGTCCTGCTCGGGGAGCCACCAAGCTCCCGCATCGCCCGGTTGATCTCGGCAATACGCCGATTCCGCGTCTTCACTGCGCGGCTGTCCGGTGTCTTGATGGTCCCCGGAGTTCTCAAGACGTCCCGATTATTTGTCCGGCCATCATCGGTCCTGGCCGCCGTCGGCGGATGAGCGGCGAGTCCGCGCCGCTTTGCCGGGTGCGAGCCGTCGAGCCAATCGGCCTTCGTCCGGATCGTCCGCGCATCCGTCCCGTCCGATCGATGTCGAGGATGCGCGGCGTCATTGGCGCGCATTGTGATAGAGCCGCTCGCCTTGTTCGGTGATGATCAGGGTCTGCTTCGCGGTGTCGAGCATGGCGAGCCCGCGGCGCATCAGGCCATGGGCCTCGCAGGCTCCGAAAACCTTTTGTGACTTGCCAGCGAGACGCCGCAGCAGGCGTGTTTCGGCAACGGTAAGACCGATCAGAGGCGTCACGCTGAACCCCACCCACGTGGTCGTCGGGCCCAGTAACGATCAGCTCCGACGAACGGTTCACAGATAAAACTGGCTCACCCGGACCGACGCCGATCACGCCGGGGACGTCTTGGCGTCCTGGCGCGGCCTGCATGGCCATTGTGTCGGGCCGGCCCGTGGGGCGTTCGGCGGTCCGCATGAGGCGCCTCGGGTCTCGCCGGACCCCGATCCGGTGATCGGTGGAGGCCCCGCCGACCCTCGGCCTCCCGGCACTGGCCGCCCCCCTGATCCACCGTGCTGCGCGGCGTTCGGTGGGCTCGACGCCGAGGACGGGCGTCTTGCCTGTATCGCCGCCCTGTCGACACCGCCCCGCGCCGCCTGAGCGATGCCCGCGGCCCGTCGCTCGCGTCGCAGGGCTGCCTCAGCCCCTGCGGATAGGCTCAGGCCCCTGACGGAAGCGTGGTCGGCCGCCCACCCGCGTCTCCTCTCGCGTCGAGGGTGCGTCTGGAACTGGGGATCGGGCTTGACCGGCGCGCGTGCATGATCCTTGCTCCGGCCCGTCGCCGTCCGGCCAGATGCGAGGTCTCCCCCGTGCTCCTCACCCCACGCGAGAAGGACAAGCTCCTCGTCGCCATGGCGGCGCAGGTGGCGCGCAACCGGCTCGGCCGCGGTGTGAAGCTCAACCACCCGGAAGCGGTGGCGCTGATCACCGACTTCGTGGTGGAGGGCGCGCGCGACGGGCGCTCGGTGGCCGAGCTGATGCAGGCCGGCGCCACCGTGCTCGACGCCTCCCAGGTGATGGAGGGCGTCGCCGAGATGATCCACGACATCCAGGTCGAGGCGACCTTCCCCGACGGCACCAAGCTCGTCACCGTCCACCACCCGATCCGCGGCAACCCCTCGGCCGACGTGCCCGGCGCGGTGACGACGCAGCCCGGCGAGATCGTGTTCAACGAAGGCGCCGAGCGCACGGTGATCACGGTGGCCAATACCGGCGACCGGCCGATCCAGGTCGGCTCGCACTACCATTTCTATGAGGTCAATCCGGGCCTCGTGTTCGAGCGTGCGCAGGCCCGCGGCAAGCGCCTCGACATCGCGCCCGGCACCGCCGTGCGCTTCGAGCCCGGCGCGACGCGCGAGGTGACCCTGGTGCCGCTCTCCGGCGCGCGCACCGTCTACGGCTTCCGCGGCGACGTGATGGGCAAGCTCTGATGGCCAACACACCCAAGCCCGCCGCCCTCCCCCGCGCGGCCTATGCCGACATGTTCGGCCCGACGACCGGCGACCGCATCCGGCTCGCCGATACCAGCCTCGAGATCACGGTGGAGCGCGACCTCACCACCTACGGCGAGGAGGTGAAGTTCGGCGGCGGCAAGGTCATCCGCGACGGCATGGGCCAGTCCCAGGCGACCAATGCGGACGGCGCGGTCGATACCGTCATCACCAACGCGGTGGTGCTCGACCATTGGGGCATCGTGAAATGCGATGTCGGCATCGTGCGCGGCCGCATCGCCAAACTCGGCAAGGCCGGCAACCCGGACGTGCAGCCGGGCGTCGACATCGTGGTCGGGCCCGGCACCGAGGTGATCGCGGGCGAGGGCAAGATCCTCACCGCGGGCGGCTTCGACAGCCACATCCACTTCATCTGTCCGCAGCAGATCGAGGAGGCGCTCTGCTCCGGCGTCACCACCATGCTCGGCGGCGGCACCGGGCCGGCGCACGGCACCTTCGCCACCACCTGCACGCCCGGCCCCTGGCACATCGCCCGGATGATCGAGGCGGCCGACGCCTTCCCGATGAACCTCGCCTTCGCCGGCAAGGGCAACGCCGCCCGGCCCGAGAGCCTCGTCGAGATGATCCGGGCCGGCGCCTGCGCGATGAAGCTGCACGAGGATTGGGGCACCACGCCCGCCGCCATCGACACCTGCCTCACGGTCGCCGACGCGCACGACGTGCAGGTCATGATCCACACCGACACCTTGAACGAGTCGGGCTTCGTCGAGGATACGATCGCCGCCTTCAAGGGCCGCACCATCCACGCCTTCCACACCGAGGGGGCCGGCGGCGGACACGCGCCGGACATCATCAAGGTGGCGGGCCTGTCGAACGTCCTCCCGTCCTCGACGAACCCGACGCGGCCCTACACGAAGAACACCATCGACGAGCATCTCGACATGCTGATGGTGTGCCACCACCTCGACCCGTCGATCCCCGAGGACCTCGCCTTCGCCGAGAGCCGGATCCGGCGCGAGACCATCGCGGCCGAGGACATCCTGCACGATATCGGCGCGCTCTCGATGATGTCGTCCGACAGCCAGGCCATGGGCCGGGTCGGCGAGGTGATCATCCGGACCTGGCAGACGGCGGACAAGATGAAGCGCCAGCGCGGCGCCCTCCCTGGCGACGCCTCCGGCACCGACAACCTGCGGGCCCGCCGCTACGTGGCGAAGTACACGATCAACCCGGCCATCGCGCACGGGGTCTCGCGGCATATCGGCTCGGTGGAGCCCGGCAAGCTCGCCGATCTCGTGCTCTGGAGCCCGGCCTTCTTCGGCGTGAAGCCCGATCTCGTGCTGAAGGGCGGCGCCATCGCCGCCGCGCCGATGGGCGACCCCAACGCCTCGATCCCGACGCCGCAGCCGGTGCATTATCGCCCGATGTTCGGCGCCTTCGGCCGCATGCCCTTCGCCACCGCTCTCACCTTCGTCTCGAAGGCGGCGGTCGAGGACGGCCTCAAGGAGCGGCTCGGGGTGCAGAAGGCACTGGTCGCGGTGGAGAACGTGCGCGGCGGCATCTCGAAGACGAGCATGGTGCTCAACGACGCCACCCCCGTGATCGAGGTCGATCCCGAGACCTACGACGTGCGCGCCGACGGCGAGCTGCTCGTCTGCGAGCCGGCCGAGGTGCTGCCGATGGCGCAGCGCTATTTCCTGTTCTGACGCCCGGTTCCAGAGGTCCATGATCCGCGCCACCCGCCTCCTCCGTGCCGATGCCCTCTCCGGCGCGGAGATCGTCGACCGCGTCGTGCTCGACCACGGCGACCGGCACCGCCGCCGCGTGGCGATGCGGGGCGCGGGCGGCCTCGCCTTCCTGCTCGACCTGCCCGAAGCCACGGTGCTGGAGGACGGCGACGCCCTGGTGCTGCAGGACGGGCGCCTCGTCTGGGTCGAGGCCGCGCCCGAGCGCCTGCTGGAGATCCGGGCGCCGTCGGACCATGCCCTCAAGCGGCTGATCTGGCATATCGGCAACCGGCACATTCCGGCGGAGATCGCGCCGGACGCCGTCTACATCGCCCATGACCACGTCCTCGCCGAGATGGTGCGGGGCTTAGGCGGCACGGCCGAGGCGGTGGAGCGCCCGTTCCGCCCCGAGGGCGGCGCCTATGCCGGTGGCCAGGGCCATCATCACGGCCACGGCCATCATGACCATGACCATCACCATGGACATCACCACCACGCCCACGCGCAGGGGTGAGACCTGTGCGTGACGCGCTCCGGCTGATGGCGTGGCTGTCGCCGACCTATCCGGTCGGGGCCTATGCCTATTCGCACGGCCTCGAATGGGCGGTGGAGGCCGGCGACGTGCGCGACGAGGCGAGCCTGCTCGGCTGGCTCACCGACGTGGCCGAGCGCGGTTCCCTGCGCAACGACCTGATCCTCGCGAACCACGCGCACCGGGCGGCGTCGGCGGGCGATGCCCCGGCGCTCGCCGCGGTCAACGACCTCGCGCTCGCTCTGGCCCCCTCCCGCGAACTCCATCTGGAGACGAGCCAGCAGGGAACGAGCTTCCTCGATGCGACGGCCGAGGCCTGGCCCTGCCCGGCGCTTTCCGACCTCGCCGCCGCGCTGGCCGGCCCGGTCGCCTATCCGGTCGCGGTCGGCGCGGCGTCCGGCGCGCACGGGGTCGAGGCCGGCGCCATGCGCGCCGCCTACGGCCTCGCCTTCGTCCAGAACCTCGTCTCGGCGGCGCTCCGGGCCGCGCCGGTCGGCCAGGCGGCCGGCACGCGGGTGATCGCCCGGCTCACCCCCGTCGTCGCGGCCCTCGCCGAGGCGGCCGGCCCCCTCGGCCTCGAGGCCATCGGCTCGGCCACATTCCGGCTCGATCTCGGATCCTTCCGGCACGAGACCCAGTATTCGCGGATCTTCCGCTCGTGAGCGGGCTCGACCTCGCGCGCCTGCGGGCCGAGACGCCGGGCACCGCCCACGGCATCCACCTCAACAATGCCGGCGCCTCGCTGATGCCGGCCCCCGTGGTCGAGGCCGTGAAGGCCCATCTCGACCTGGAGGCGCGCCATGGCGGCCACGGTGCGGCCGAGCGTGCCGGCGACCGCCTTGCCGCCGTCCACGGCAGCGTCGCCCGGCTGATCGGCGCGGCACCCGATGAGATCGCCCTGACCGAGAGCGCGACGCGAGCCTGGCTGATGGGTTTCCACGCGCTTGCCCGAACCTTCGGGCCGCGCGAGCGCATCCTCGTCAGCCGGGCGGAGTTCGGCGCCAATGTCGTCGCCCTGCGCCAGGTCGCCCGCGTCACGGGCCTGCGCGTCGAGACCATCCCCTGCGACGCGGACGGACGGGTCGATTGTGCGGCGCTGGCGCGTCGGCTCGGCCCCGATGTCCGCCTGATCGCGGCGACGGCGATCCCCTCCAATGGCGGCCTCGTGAACCCGGTCGCCGAGATCGGGCGGCTCGCCCGTGCCCACGGCATCCCCTACCTCCTCGATGCCTGCCAGATGGTCGGACAGCGTCCGGTCGACGTGGCGGAGATCGGCTGCACGCTGCTCGCCGCCACCGGCCGCAAGTTCCTGCGCGGCCCCCGCGGCACCGGCTTCCTCTACGTCCGGCGGGATTGGATCGACCGGCTGGAGCCGGTCATGCTCGACCATTTCGGCGCGCCGCTCACCGCGGAGGGCTATGCCCCGCGCGCCGATGCCCGCCGCTTCGAGACCTACGAGCACGATCACGCCGCTCGGCTCGGCCTGGGCGTCGCCGCGGATTACGCGCTGGCGCTCGGCCTCGATGGAATCGCGGCGCGCTGCAAGGACCTGGCGGCCCAGCTCCGGGAGGGGATCGCCGCCATTCCCGGCGCGACCCTGCACGATCTCGGGCCCGACCCGGCCGCCCTCGTCACCCTCACCTTCGCGGGGATTCCGGCGGAGGCGGTGCGGGCGCAACTGGCCGAGGCCGGCATCGCCGCGGGCCTGTCCCTGCACGCGGCGGCGCCCGATGATGCGGCGGCGCGTGGCCTGCCGCCTCTTCTGCGGCTCTCGCCCCATTACTACAACGACGCCGACGAGATCGCGCGCGCCCTCGCGGTGCTCGCGCGGATCGCGGCTCGCGCTTGAAGGACAGCAGCATGACCTCGCAGAACGGACCCTTGCGTGTCGGCATCGGCGGCCCGGTCGGCTCCGGCAAGACCGCGCTGATGGAGCAGCTCTGCAAGCGCTTTCGCGACCGCTACGAGATCTGCGCCATCACCAACGACATCTACACGAAGGAGGATGCGCGCATCCTCACCGTGGCCGGAGCGCTCCCTGAGGAGCGCATCATGGGCGTCGAGACCGGGGGCTGCCCGCACACGGCGATCCGCGAGGACGCCTCGATCAACCTCGCCGCGGTGGCCGAGATGCGCCGCCGCTTCCCGAAGCTCGACCTGGTGCTGATCGAATCCGGCGGCGACAACCTCGCCGCGACCTTCTCGCCGGAGCTTGCAGACATCACCCTCTACGTGATCGACGTGGCGGGCGGCGAGAAGATCCCGCGGAAAGGCGGGCCCGGCATCACCCGCTCGGACCTGCTGATCGTCAACAAGACCGATCTCGCGCCGCTGGTGGGGGCCGATCTCGCGGTGATGGAATCCGACACGCAGCGGATGCGCGGCGAGCGCCCCTATGTCTTCGCCTCGCTCCGCGCGGGCGCGGGCGCCGACACGGTCGCCCGCTTCATCGAGCAGGCCGGGGGCCTAGCTTGAGTCAGGGGATCCCAAAGGGATCATCCCTTTGCCGGGTCCAGGGCTCTGCCCTGGACTGAAGTTCCCGGGCTCTGCCCTGGACCCGCGAGAGGGGTGACCCCTCTCGACTCCCGGAATCCTAGTGCTCGGCGTTGGCGGAGCGGGCGCGCACCGCACCCGTGCGGGCGGGGCCGCCCATCAGGGCGTCGAGGCGGCTCATGCGGGCCTGGAAGCTCTCCGAGGCGGCGAGCGTGGCGCGGGCCTGGGCCTTCGGCACCGGCTTGGCTGAGCGGATCTCGCGAGCCTGCGCGAGGGCGGGCAGCGCGAGGAGGGCCGCGAGGCCGAGGGCGAGAGCGCGGATATCCGTTCTCATGGGGAGGGTCCTGGGGAAGGTCCTGGGATGGCGCGGGGAGACCGTGTCCGTCCCGGCCAAGCTAATCCTGCGCCCGGTCCGTCTCTGTGCGGTTCTGCACATCGCGCGTCACGGCACGCCTGCCTCGACAGATCCGTGCGCGGATGCGACCTTCACCACACGGTCAGGCGACAGGAGGCATCATGTCACCGGAGATGCGGGAATCGCGCGCGGCGCTGATCCTGCTCGCTGCGGCGGTGATCTCGGTCCTCGCCTTCGGCGCCTTCACGCTGCTCAGCCAGATCGGTTGAGCCGGTCCGGGAGCCCGCTGCCCGGCTGCGCGTTGCCGCTGATCCTGCAGCGGGGGATCGAGATGGACGCGGCCGACCTGTTTCCCGGTTTCGAGGCCCGCTGGCTCGAGGCGCCCTGGGGCAAGGCCTTCGCCCGGATCGGCGGGCCGGAGGCGGCCCCACCCCTGCTCCTGCTGCACGGCTTCCCGCAAAGCCACGCGATGTGGCACCGGGTGGCACCGGACCTCGCCCGCGACCACCGCGTGATCTGCCTCGACCTGAAGGGCTACGGCTGGTCGGCCGCGCCCGATGACGGGCCGCCGCACGAGGCCTATGCCAAGCGCACGGTCGGCCGCGAGATCGTGGCGCTGATGGAGCGGATCGGGCATGTCCATTTCGCGCTCGCCGGGCACGACCGCGGCGCCCGCGTCGCCTACCGCCTCGCCCTCGACGCGCCGGGCCGGGTGGCCAAGCTCGCCCTCCTCGACATCGTGCCGACCCTCGTCCAGTGGGAGCGGATCGCGGCGAGCCCCGGCATGAACCCGCACTGGTCCTTCCTGGCGGAGGCCGCGCCGAAGCCCGAGGACGCGATCCGCACGGGGCCGGACGCCTATTTCGAGGGGCTGCTCGCGCAGTGGAGCGGGCCGCACGACCTGTCGCCCTTCGACCGGCGGGCGCTCCATCTCTACCGGCAGGCCTGGAACGTGCCCGAGCGCATCCATGCCCTGTGCGAGGATTACCGGGCCGGCGGCCCGGACGGGCCGGATCGCGCGGCCGATGCGGCCGACCTCGCGGCGGGGCGGAGGCTCACGATGCCGGTTCTCGTCCTGTCGAGCCGGGCCTATCTCGAGCGCGGCAAGTCCGAGACGGCGCTCGCCGTCTGGCGGCGCACCTTCGCGCCGCAGGCGGCAGGCAGCGAGATCGAGGGCGGCCATTTCCTCGCCGAGGAGCAGCCGGCGGCGGTGCTGGCGGCGCTGCGGGCGTTCCTGGCCGGGGGCGAGCCTCACCCGCCGGCGTAGCGCGCCAGCGTCACCGCGGTCTCGCCGTAGCCGCGCCGCTCCAGCTCCGCGAAGCCGGCGGGCAGGTCGATCGCGGCGCTCTCCACCTCCTCCACCATCACCAGGGCCCCGTCGGCGAGCCAGCCGCCGGCGGCGGCGCTTGCCAGGGCCGGGCCCGCGAGATTCCGGCCGTAGGGCGGATCGCAGAAGACGAGGCCGTAGGGGGCGCCTGGGCCCATCGGGCCGAGACGGGTGGCGTCGCGGCGGAACAGGCGCGTGGTGCCCTCCGCGCCGAAGCTCTCGATATTGGCGCGGATCACGGCCCGCGCCTCCGTGCCCTCGTCGACGAGGAGCGCGTAGGCCGCCCCGCGCGAGAGCGCCTCGAAGCTGAGCGCGCCGGTGCCCGCGAACAGGTCGAGCACCCGCGCGCCGGGCACCGGGTCGTCGTAGGCGTGGGCGAAGATGTTGAACAGCGTCTCGCGCAGGCGGTCCGAGGTCGGCCGGATCGCGTCGCTGCGGGGCGTGGCGAGGCGCCGGCCGCGCCAGGCGCCGCCGACGACCCTCATCGCGTGCCGCGCGGCGGACGGCCACCGCCGGGCCGGCCGCCCGGACGGGCTCCGCCCTTCGAGCCGCCGGCTCCGGAGCCGCCGCCGGGTCGGCCACCGCCGCCGGGCTTGCCGCCCCGGAAGCCGGCGCCCTTCGGCGCGTCGCCCCGCGGGCCGGACCGGCCGCCCGGCTTCGGGCCACCCGCCTTGAATCCGCCGGGCCGTCCCTCCGCACGGCCGGTCGCCGCATCACGACGACCCTCGCCGCCCTGGAAGCCACCCTGGAAGCCGCGTTTGGCACCGCCCGGCTTGGCGCCCCCCGGCTTGGCACCGTCGGGTCGGCCCTCGAACCGGCCCCCCGACTTGCCCTCGAACCTGCCACCGGACCGTCCGTCCGGCTTGCCGCCGAACCGGCGCTCGCCGCGCCCGGCCTCGCCGGACGGCCGCTCGGCCGAGCGCGCCGGACGGCCGCGCGGCGCGCCCTCATCCTCCCAGGGCGCGCGGCGGTTCGGGCGCTCGGTGCCACGCTCGGGGCGCGGGGCCCGCGCCGCGCGGACGCTCTCGCCCTCCCCGCGGCGGCCGCGGGCAGCCGGGGGCGCCTCGTCGCGGGCATAGCGCCGACGCTTCGGCGCCGCCTCGGGCGCGGTCTCCGCCGCCGGGCTCGGCGACAGGCGCTCGACCAGCACGCGGCGCTCGCCGGACTTGATGGCGCCGACGCGCTCGCGCCCGCGCTCGGCCGCGGTCTCGCGCTCGGACCGCGGGTCGGCGCCGCGGCGCGGCACCTTCCGGCCCCGCGGAGCCTCGCTCGCCTCGTCGGCCCGCCAGACCGAGCGGCGCGGGCCGGGGCCCATGCCGCCGGTCGGGACGCGCTCGGGCGCCTTGGCCCGCATCGGCCGCTCGAAACCCTCGCGGCCGTCCCGTGCCTGGCCCTCGCGCCGGCCGCGCACCGAGCGGGGCGCCTCCTCGGCGTCGGCATGGGACTCGTCGCGCGCCGCCGGCCTGGGCTTCTTCGCCGAGGAGCCGAAGGGCGCGATCGGCTCGCGCACCGGGCTCTCGAAATCGACGCCGGCCTGCTCGGCGAGGCTCTTGCCGAGCTGCTCCTTCAGCACCTTGGTGCGGACCTCCTCCACGAGGCCGGATTCGAGGTCGCCGAGCTGGAACGGGCCGAAGGAGAGCCGGATCAGCCGGTTCACCGCGAGGCCCAGATGCTCGAGGATGCGCTCGACCTCGCGGTTCTTGCCCTCGCGCAGGCCCAGCGTCAGCCAGAGATTGTCGCCCTGCACCCGGTCGAGGGTCGCCTCGACGGGGCCGTACTCCATCCCGTCGATGGTCACGCCCTTGCGGAGCCTGTCGAGCTCGGCCTGGTCGGTGTCGCCATGCGCACGCACGCGGTAGCGGCGCAGCCAGCCCGTATCGGGATGGGCGATCACCTTGGCGAGGCCGCCGTCGTTGGTGAGGAGCAGCAGCCCCTCGGTGTTGATGTCGAGGCGGCCCACCGCCACCACCCGCGGCAGGTCGTCGGGCAGGGCCTCGAACACGGTCGCGCGTCCCTCGGGGTCGCGCGCCGTGGTGACGAGGCCGCGCGGCTTGTGGAACAGCCAGAGCCGGGTGCGCTCGCGGGCCGGCAGCGGCTCGCCATCCACCGTGATGCGGTCGGCATCGGTGACGTTCACGGCCGGCGAATCGAGCACCTGCCCGTTGAGGCTCACGCGGCCGGCCAGGATCATCGTCTCGGCGTCGCGGCGCGAGGCGATGCCGGCGCGGGCGATCGCCTTGGCGATGCGCTCGCCTTCGAACACCGTCTCGGCCGGGTCGGATTCAGGCTCCGCATCGGGGGCGGCACGAGGGGCCGCAGGCGCGGGCTCGGCCTCCGCCTCGGGGGCCTTGCGCCGGCGCAGGGGCGCGTCGCCCTCGGCCGCGCGGGCGCGCGCCGCCTTCTTCCGCTCGGGCCGCTCGCGGCCTTGCGTCCGGTCCGGGCGCTCGCTGTTGGCGTCGGTGGAGGGGACCCAGGGCTCCGACCCTGCGCCGTCATCGTCTTTGGACTTGTCGCTCATCCGCCAGCCCATAACAGAGCGGATCGCGGGGCGCGAGACGCTGTTCTCCGGCAGCGTGGCCCGACGCGCGCCCTTTCGCCGAACCGGCATCCGGTTCGGCGCGCGATCGCTCTAATGCCGCGTGCCGAGCAGCGCCGCGCCGAAGCCCAGGAAGATCGCGCCGGTGGCCCGGTCGAACAGGCGCTGGGCCCGGGGGCGCGCCAGCAGGCGGGCGATGCGCCGGCCGCCGAGCCCGTAGATGCAGAACCAGAAGGTCTCGACGCCGAGGAAGGTGGCGATCAGCACGGCGAATTGCGGCCCCTGCGCCCGCGCCGGATCGACGAATTGCGGCAGGAAGGCCGCCGTGAACATCAGGAGCTTGGGGTTGCTCAGGCCGACGAGCAGGCCGCCGCGGAACAGGCCGGCGGCGGTGGGCGCGCGCGGGGCGCGCGCGGCGCCCGGCTCCAGCATCGGCTCGCCGCCGCGCCAGCAGCGCAGGCCGAGATAGATCAGGTAGGCGACGCCCGCGTAGCGCAGGATCTCGAACAGGACGGGCGAGGCGGCGAGCGTCGCGCTGAGGCCCGCTGCGGCGCCGGTGAGCACGATGAGGAGCGCGCTGAGGCAGCCCAGGGCCGCCGGCACGCTGGGGCCGAGGCCGAAGCGCACGCTGCGGGTCAGCACGTGCAGCATGTTGGGTCCGGGCGTTCCGCTGAGCAGGAACACCGCGCAGAGGAACAGCCACCACGTCTGGAGGGGCATGGCGCTTCCATACCGCGCCGACCCCGACGATGCACCTCACCCGGATGCAGGGCCCCCGAACGCGACGAGGCGGCCCGTGGGGCCGCCTCGAGGAAGGGATCCGGCGCCGGATCCGGTCAGGACAGGGCGGTGCCCGTCACAGCCGCGGGGCGCGGCCGCGCATCACGCCGAACACGGCGGAGATCAGGAACAGCGCGATCGCCACGAAGAATACGATCTTGGCGGCCTCCATGGCCGTCCCCGCGATGCCCCCGAAGCCGAGCAGAGCGGCGACGAGCGCGACGACGAGGAAGGTGACAGCCCAACCGATCATGAAAACCTCCGTGTCCTGTGATGTGCCTGTAACGGTCCGGCTCCCCGGCAGCGCCCGATCACCCGGGATCGGGAGACGGCGCGCCGGGGAGCGCCTGCGGCGTCAGAGCTTCGAAGCGGCGTCCTTCACCGTGTCCTTGGCGGCGCCGATGCCGCGCTGGGCCTCGCCCTTCAGCTCCTGGGCCTTGCCCTCGGCCTTCAGCTTGTCGTTGCCGGTGGCATTGCCGATGCCCTGCTTGGCATTGCCGACAGCCTCGTTGACGGCGCCCTTGATCTTGTCCGTGGTGCTGCTCATGGCTGTCTCCTCGTTGTCGTGTCTGCGGCTAAGCCGCGTCGGCATCAGAACGGCGGCCCGAGGCGGAATGTTCCGTGGATCAGACGCGTCCCCGAATCGTGATCGCGGCCCGCGCGACGGCGTTCGGGGCTAGGAACGCCGGGATGGAGAAACCGATCCACCGCTCCGTCGCGGAAGCGGATGCCGAGGCCGATCCGTTCGCGCGCGCCTTCGCCGAAGCGCGCCGCGCCGCCGCGTCCGGCGAGGTGCCGGTGGGGGCGGTGGTGGTGCGCGACGGACGGATCCTCGCCGCCGCCCACAACCGTCCCCGCGCCCTGCACGATCCGACTGCCCATGCCGAGATCCTGGCGATCCGCGCAGCCTGCGCCGCCCTCGGCTCTGAGCGGCTGCCGGGCTGCGACCTCTACGTCACCCTCGAGCCCTGCCCGATGTGCGCCGGGGCGATCGGCTTCGCGCGGATCCGGCGCCTGTATTTCGGCGCCTCAGACCCGAAGGGCGGCGGCGTCGAGCACGGGCCCCGGGTGTTCAACCAGCCGACCTGCCACCATGCGCCGGAGGTCTATGGCGGCTTCCGCGAGCGCGAGGCGGCGGAGCTGCTGCGCACCTTCTTCGCCGAGCGGCGGGACTGATCCCGCGCGGCCGGATCGGCCCCGGCCCTCGACATTCGGCGCGCCTGTCGCACCTCCCCCCGCATCGACAAGCGGAGATCGAGAAGCGGAGGTGGCCATGGTTCCCGTCTACGAACGCGTCCTCATCGTCGGAGCCGGCGCGGGCCTGAGCGCGGCGCTCGCCCGGCAATGCGCCGCCGACGGGCTCAAGGTCGGACTGGCCGCCCGCGACGTCGCCAAGCTCGCCGACCTCGCCCGCGAGACCGGGGCGGCGGTCCATGCCTGCGACGCGGGCGAGCGCGCCTCGGTGGAGGCCCTGTTCGCCGCGATCGAGCCGGCGCTCGGCGGCCCGCCGGACGTGGTGGTCTACAACGCGAGCGGGCGCCTGCGCGGGGCGATCGACGCCCTCGACGCCGAGGCGGTGGCCGAGTCCCTGCGGGTGAGTGCCTTCGGCGGCTTCCTGGTGGCGCAGGCGGCGGCCCGGCGCATGCTGCCCGCCCGCCACGGCGCCATCCTGTTCACCGGCGCCTCCGCCAGCGTGAAGGGCTTTCCCGGATCGAGCCCCTTCGCGATGGGCAAGTTCGCCCTGCGCGGCCTCGCCCAGAGCCTCGCGCGCGAGTTGCAGCCCAAGGGCATCCACGTCGCCCATTTCGTCATCGACGGCGCCATCCGGAATCCGGCCCGCGCCGCGGAGGCGCCCGACGCCCCCGACAGTCACCTCGATCCGGAGGCCATCGCCCGCGCCTACCGCGCGGTGCTCGCCCAGGACCGCAGCGCCTGGACGGCGGAGATGGAACTCAGACCCTGGCTGGAGAGCTTCTGAGGGTAGAGCGCCCTCAAGCCGAAGTGGACACCGGTTCGGCGCAAGAGAGCGCGTCAAAGCAAGAGCTTGGATCGGGAACCGCTCTAGCCGGGCAAGGAACGGGGCGCCGGACGCGGGTCCCGCGCGGGCCCGCCCCGGCGGGCGACAGGGGAGACGTATCGGATGCTGGGCTGGTTCCGGGCCTTGATGCCGCGGGAGGACCGCTTCTTCGACCTGTTCGCGCGCCAATCCGCCGCCCTGGTGGCGGGGGCCGAGGCGCTGCAGGGCCTGCTCGAAGGGGGCGAGTCCGTGCCCCGCTACGCCGAGGCCATCCTGCGCCACGAGCACGAGGCCGATATCGTGACCTGCGAGGTGCTGGCCGCGGTGCGGCGCAGCTTCATCACCCCCTTCGACCGCGGCGACATCAAGGACCTGATCCAGTCGATGGACGATGCCATCGACCAGATGCAGAAGACCGTGAAGCTGATCGACCTCTACGAGGTCCGCGACTTCGAGCCGACCATGCGGGAGATGGGCGTCACGGTGGTGGAGGCGGCCCGCCTCACCGCCGAGGCGGTGCCGCTTCTCGCCGCCATCGGCACCCATGCCCAGCGCCTCGGCACGCTGACCGAGGCCGTCACCCGCGTCGAGGGCCGCTCGGACGACCTGCACGATCTGGGCGTGAAGGCCCTGTTCCAGGCGCACGGACGCACCGATCCGATGCGCTACCTGATCGGTCGGGAGATCTATTCGAGCCTCGAGAGCGTGGTCGACCGCTTCGAGGACGTCGCCAACGAGATCAACGGCATCGTCCTCGAGAACGTCTGATGGGCCATCCTCTGCCGACCCCGCCGGGGGTTCCTGCGACCCTGCCGGGGGCTGACTGCCGATGAGCGCGATCGCCCTGCCCTATCTCGTCGGCCTGATCGCGGTGGCCCTGTTCTTCGATTTCCTGAACGGGCTGCACGATGCGGCGAATTCCATCGCCACCATCGTCTCGACCCGGGTGCTGCGCCCACGCTACGCGGTGTTCTGGGCGGCCTTCTTCAACTTCATCGCGTTCCTGTTCTTCGGCCTCCACGTGGCGCAGACGCTCGGCACCGGCATCGTCGATGCGAGCATCGTCGATGCGCGCGTGATCTTCGCCGCGCTCATCGGCGCCATCGCCTGGAACATCGCGACCTGGGTGCTCGGCATCCCGTCGAGCTCGTCCCACGCCCTGGTCGGCGGCCTCGTCGGGGCGGGCACCGCCAAGGCCGGCCTGGCGGTGGTGGTCTGGGGCGGGCTTGCCAAGACCATCGCCGCCATCGTGCTCTCGCCCCTCATCGGCTTCCTGCTCGCCCTCCTCCTGGTGCTCGCCGTCTCCTGGGCCTTCGTCCGCGCGACGCCGTTCGCCGTCGACCGCACCTTCCGGGTGCTGCAATTCGTCTCCGCCTCGCTCTACTCCCTCGGCCATGGCGGCAACGACGCGCAGAAGACCATGGGCATCATCGCCGTGCTGCTCTACTCGCAGGGCCTCACGGGCGGGGAATTCCACGTGCCGCTCTGGGTCGTCCTGTCCTGCCAGGCGGCCATGGCGCTCGGCACCCTGTTCGGCGGCTGGCGGATCGTCCACACGATGGGCTCGCGCATCACGCGGCTCAACCCGATGCAGGGCTTCTGCGCCGAGACCGGCGGGGCCATCACCCTGTTCGCGGCGACCTGGCTCGGCGTGCCGGTCTCGACCACGCACACCATCACCGGTGCGATCGTCGGCGTCGGCGCGGCCCGGCGCACGGCGGCGGTGCGCTGGGGGGTGGCCGGCAACATCGTGGTCGCCTGGGTGGTGACCATGCCGGCCGCAGGCCTGATCGCGGCCCTCGCCTACGCGCTCACCGGGCTCGCCGGCTGAGCGGGCGGCTCTGCCTGCTCCGGGCCGAGATGGAGCGCGAGCCAGATCGTCGGCGGGTCCCGGTCGGTCCGCTCGACGCGGTGGCGGCGGCGGGCGGGGATCAGCAGGTGGTCCCCCGGGCCGAGGCGGCGCGGGGCCGCCTCGTCGGCGAAGCGCAGCTCCGCGGTGCCGGAGAGGACCAGCACCCACTCGTCCTGCGGCTGGTCGTAGAAGAAGCCCGGCGGGCTCGCTTGGCCGGTCGAGACGATGCGCTCGACCACGAGCCCGGTCGCCGCCAGGAGGCGGGTGAAGACCTCCTCCGGCCCGGCCGGCGGCAGGTCGGTCAGCAGGTTCGCGGGCAGGCCGTCCACGGCGCTCGATCCTGGTTCCGGTGCGCTCCAGCCCTCAGGCGAGCGGCTCCGAGCCCTGTCCGAGCCGGGCCGCGGCCTGGACGAGCTTGAGCACCTCGCGCCGCATCGCCTCGTCGGCGATCGACTCGTAGGCCTGGAGCAGGGCGAGCGCCCCGCTCTCCTGCAGCGCCAGAAGGTCGCCGAGCCCGTCCCCGGCGACCTCGAGATCCTCGGCGAAGAACACCGAGACCGGCACGCCGAGCCGGTCGGCGATGGCGCGCAGGCGCCCGGCACCGATCCGGTTCTTGCCGGTCTCGTATTTCTGCACCTGCTGGAAGCTGATGCCGAGGGCATGGGCGAGCATGGTCTGGCTCATGCCGCTGGCCGAGCGCAGCAGGGCGATGCGGTTGCCGACCGTGTGGTCGACCTCTGTGGCGCGCTTCGGCTTCTGCTTCGGGCCTTTGGGCTCGGTCATGATGGCGGACGCGCCTCGATTGTGGGGAGAGACTTGAAGGAAGCTCGGCGGCTCGCGCCGATCTGTAACAAAGTTGCGCGGCGTCCGTGAACAAAAATTGTTCATCGACCCGGCCTGATCGCCGCAGCCGGGGACGCGCCCTCCGGCCTCGATCTGTCGGGCCCGTCTGGCCGTTCCGGTCGGATCGCGACGGCCGGGCGGCACGCCGGAAGACACCCCGTCCGGCGCGCTCGATTCAATAATCTAGGTTAATGTCGGCGACTTTCTCGCGCACGAGGCCGTGAGCCGGCCGGCGCCCCGTCCACTACCGGCGGCCGAACAGGCGCTCGATGTCGTGGAGGGCGAGGGCGATCGAGGTGGGGCGGCCGTGATTGCACTGGCCGGACTTCTCGGTGGCCTCCATCTCGCGCAGGAGCGCGTTCATCTCCTGCGGGTGCAGCCGACGCCCCGCCCGGATCGAGCCGTGGCAGCTCATCCGCGACAGGATCGCGTCGAGGCGGCGGCCGAGCGGGCCGTCCTCGGCGGCGGCTTCGCCGCCCTCCTCCACGCCGCTCGCCTCGAGGGCGTCGAGGATGTCGGCGACGAGGGCCCGGACCGAGGCGTTGCGGAGGATGGCCGGGACCTCGCGCACCAGCACGGCGCCGGGGCCGAACGCTTCGAGCCCGAGGCCGAGCCGGTCGAGATCGGGCGCCGCCGCGGCGAGCCGCTCCGCCGCGTCGGGCGGCAGCTCGATCACCTCGGGGATGAGCAGGCCCTGGCGCAGGATGCCGCCGGCCGCGCGCTCGCGCTTCAGCCGCTCGTAGACGAGACGCTCGTGGGCGGCGTGCTGATCCACGATGACGATGCCGTCGCGGGTCTGGGCCAGGATGTAGGTCTCGTGGATCTGCGCCCGCGCCGCGCCGAGGGGGAAGTCGAGGGCCTCCTCCTCGAGGGGCGGCTGGAAGGCGGCGGCCTGGGGCGGCGCGGCGCCGGTCTCCGGCGGGTCGCGCGGGGCGTCGTCGAGGAGCGCCTGGGCCGCCTCTCCGAAGCCGCCCGAGCCGACATGGCCCGGGCCGGGATGGGGCGGTCCCCGATGGCTCAAGCCGAGATCGCCCTGCGGGGCCGGAGCGCGGTAGCCCGGCGGGGCTCCGAAGGAGGGCGCGCCGGCGGGCATGGCCGGGCGCTCGGGCCGGAACAGGCTCGGCGCGCTCAGGCCGCTATAGCTGCGCAGCGGCGGAGCGGATTGCGGGCCGGCGGCCGGGCGCAGAGCCTCCAGCGCGCGGGCGGCGCCGGTGGTGGCGCTGCGGGCGCCGCCCCGGCGCAGGGCCTCGTGGATCGCGCTGACCACGAGGGCCCGCACGAGGCCCGGATCGCGGAAGCGCACCTCGGTCTTGGCCGGGTGGACGTTCACGTCGACGAGGGCCGGATCGCAGGCGAGGAACAGGCCGAGCACCGGGTGCCGGTCGGAGGCGAGCGTGTCCGCATAGGCGCCGCGCACGGCACCGAGCAGCAGCCGGTCGCGCACGGGCCGGCCATTCACCACGAGGTGGATATGGCTCGCCGCCCCGCGATTGAAGGTCGGCAGGCTCACATGGCCGGTGAGCGCCAGCCCCTCCCGGGCGAGGTCGACGGGCAGCGCGTTCGGCGCGAAATCGGCGCCCAGCACGCCGGCGAGCCGGCGCAGGCTTGCCGTCTCGCCCTCCTCCGCTGGTAGGACCAGAGGCGTGCCGCCGTCGCTGCGCAGCGTGAAGCGGATCTGCGGCTGCGCAACCGCGAGGCGGCGCAGGATCTCGGAGACGGCCGCCGTCTCGGCCCGGTCGGATTTCAGGAACTTGAGCCGGGCGGGCGTCGCCGCGAACAGCTCGCTCACCTCGATGCGGGTGCCGCGTTGCGCGGGCGCGGGCCGCACCGGCCCCTTCGCCCCCGCCTCGACGGTGAGGCTCGCCCCCTGCTCGGCCTCGGCGGTGCGCGAGGTGAGGGTGAGCCGCGAGACCGCGCCGATCGAGGGCAGCGCCTCGCCGCGGAAGCCCAGGGTGTCGATCCGGAAGAGGTCGCCGTCGGGCAGCTTCGAGGTGGCGTGGCGCTCGACCGCCAGCGCCAGGTCGTCCGGCCCCATGCCGACGCCGTCATCCACCACCCGGACGAGCTGGCGCCCGCCGCGCTCGATCGTGACCTCGATGGCGCGGGCGCCCGCGTCGATGGCGTTCTCGACGAGTTCCTTCACGGCCGAGGCCGGCCGCTCGACCACCTCGCCCGCGGCGATGCGGTCGACGAGGACGGGGTCGAGGCGGCGGACCGGGCGGGGCGAGAGGGTCATCGGACCCGCAGATATAGCGGTGCGGCCGGCCCCCCGCTATGGCGGCGCGGCTCCCGGGCGCGGCCGCGGTGCCGTTGTCCCGGCATGATCGCGCGCCGAGGCCGATCCGGGTCGATGGCGGGCGCTCAGCCCCGGGCGGCGAGGCGCGGGCCGCCGAGGCTGATCCGGGTCGTCGCGCCCGTTCGCGGCGCGCCGTAGGCCGGGGGCGCGTAGGGCCGGCGCGACAGGTCGTAGAGGGTGGTGCCGACGAGGCCCGCGGCGCGCTGCAGGCTCTGGCCGTCGCAGGTCGCGGCGATGCGGATGCCGAGTTCGTAGGTGTGGCTCCGCCCGTAGAGGTAGACCGCGAGCCGGGCCCGGGTCGCCTCGGGGATGCCGGCGACGAGGTCAGCGACCGTCTCCGGTGCGGCGCGCGCGAGGCGCCCGAGCGCCTCGACGGGGACGGGACAATCCTGCGCCGGGTCGTCGACGCTGAGCGGCGGAGCCTTCATCGCGGAACCTGTCGAGGCCTGTGCACCTGTCTGACGTGACGGTCCAAACCTGCGGCCCGATGGTTAACGAAGCGTCAACGCCCGGAGAAAAATGGTTTCGATCGGCCGCGACGACTGATGACGGCCGGGTTCTCTTCTGATCTGGTCTTGCGTGATGACCGCCCGCCAGCCGCAGTCACTGGCCGGAGACTGTCATCACGCCGCCGTGATCAGGTCAGGCGCTCCACCGCCATCGCGGTCGCCTCGCCGCCGCCGATGCACAGGCTCGCCACGCCCCGACGCAGCCCGTGCGTTTCCAGGGCGGCGAGAAGGGTCACCAGGATGCGGGCGCCGGACGCGCCGATCGGGTGGCCAAGCGCGCAGGCGCCGCCATGGACGTTCACCCGGCCGTGGTCGAGGCCGAGATCCTGCATCGCCGCCATCGCGACCACCGCGAAGGCCTCGTTGATCTCGTAGAGATCGACGCCTCCGGCCTCCCAGCCCACCCGCTCCAGAAGGGTGCGGATCGCGCCCACGGGGGCGGTGGTGAAGAGGTTCGGCGCCTGGGCGTGCGTCGCCTGGCCGCGGATCGCGGCGAGTGGGGTCAGACCGCGCCGCTCGGCCTCGGACAGCCGCATCAGCACGAGGGCGGCGGCCCCGTCCGAGATCGAGGAGGCGTTGGCCGCCGTCACCGTGCCGCCCTCGCGGAAGGCCGGGCGCAGGGTGGGGATCTTGTCGGGGCGGGCGTTGCCCGGCTGCTCGTCCTCGGCGACGACGCGCGCGGCCCGGGCCACCGTCACCGTCACGGGCACGATCTCGCGGGCGAAGCGGCCGTCTCCTTGCGCCGCCTTCGCCCGATCGAGGGAGGCGAGCGCGTAGGAATCCTGCGCCGCGCGGGAGAACTGGTAGGCCTCGGCGCAATCCTCGGCGAAGGTGCCCATCAGGCGGCCGCGGTCGTAGGCGTCCTCCAGCCCGTCGAGGAACATGTGGTCGCGCACCTGCCCGTGACCCATGCGGTAGCCGGTCCGCGCCCGGTCGAGCAGGTAGGGGGCGTTCGTCATGCTCTCCATGCCGCCGGCCACCGCCACGGCGGCGTGGCCGAGCGCCAGGGCATCGTGGGCGAGCATCGCGGCCTTCATGCCGGAGCCGCACATCTTGTTGACGGTGGTGGCCCCGGCCGAGAGCGGCAGCCCGGCCTTCAGCGCGGCCTGCCGGGCCGGCGCCTGCCCTTGCCCGGCCGGCAGCACGCAGCCGAACACCACCTCCTCGACCGCCTCGGCCGGGATCCCGGCCCGCTCGATCGCGGCCCGGATCGCGGCGGCGCCGAGGTCCGGCGCCGGCAGGTCGGCCAGCGCCCCCTGCAGCGCGCCGATCGGCGTGCGCGCTGCGCCGACGATGACGACGGGGTCCTGCATCGGGCGTCCCTCCCTGACGATCGGCGCGGCGCAGCTCAGGATCTAAGCTCTTGTCTTGACGCGCTCTCTTGCGCCGAACCGGTATCCACTTCGGCGGAGAGCGCTCTAACGCGGCGCCATCCGCAGCGCCCCGTCGAGGCGGATGACCTCGCCGTTGAGCATGTCGTTCTCGATGATATGGGCGACGAGCCCGGCGAATTCAGCCGGCCGGCCGAGCCGCGGCGGGAAGGGCACCGAGCGCCCGAGCGCCTCCTGCACCTCGGGTGCCAAGCCCGCCATCATCGGCGTCTCAAAGATGCCGGGCGCCACCGAGACCACGCGGATGCCGTGGCTGGCGAGGTCGCGGGCGAGCGGCAGGGTCAGGCTCGCCACGCCCCCCTTCGAGGCGGCGTAGGCGGCCTGGCCCACCTGCCCGTCGAAGGCGGCGATTGAGCTGGTGGTGACGATCACGCCGCGGCTGCCGCCCGCGTCCGGGGCCTGGCCTGCGATGGCCTCGGCCGCGAGCCGGACCATGTTGAAGGTCCCGACGAGGTTGACCCGGACGGTGCGGGCGAAGCTGTCGAGGTCGTGCGGGCCGGACCGGCCCAGCACCCGCGCTCCGGTGACGATGCCCGCGCAGGTGACGAGCCCGTCGAGGCGGCCATGGGCTTCGAGGCAGGCGGCGACGGCCGCCCGGCCCTCGGCCTCGTCGGCGACGTCGGTGCGCACGAAGCGGCAGCCGATCGCGGCGGCGACCGCGCCGCCGTCCTCGGCGATGTCGGCGACGACGACCCGGGCGCCCGCCGCGCTCAGGTGCTCGGCCACCGCCCGGCCGAGCCCCGAGGCGCCGCCGGTGACGAGGAACACGCGATCCGGGATTCTCATGGGCTATTCGCTCCTGGGGCCGGGAGGTGAGCCCATCGCCCTGTTGCGCGGTTCCCCACTCAAAGCGGCTTCTTCAGGATCCGCGCGAACAGCCCGACGATGCCCTCGCGGAACAGCAGCACGCAGAGCACGAAGACCGCGCCCTGGATCACCGTCACCCAGGCGCCGAACGGGGCGAGGTAGGTCTCCATGGTGACGATGACGAGGGCGCCCGCGATCGGCCCGAACACCGTGCCCATGCCGCCCACCAGCGTCATCAGCACCACCTCGCCCGACATCGACCAGTGCACGTCGGTGAGCGAGGCGAGCTGGAAGACGAGTGCCTTGGTGGCCCCGGCCAATCCCGCCAGCGTCGCCGAGAGCACGAAGACGGCGAGCTTGTACTGGTTGACCCGGTAGCCGAGCGAGACCGCGCGGGGCTCGTTGTCGCGGATCGCCTTCAGCACCTGCCCGAAGGGCGAGTGGATGATGCGGTAGATCAGCAGCATGCCGCCGAAGAAGACGACCGCCACGAGGCCGTAGAGCACCCGGTCGTCGGCGATGCTGATGGCGCCGAACAGGTTGCCGCGGGGCACCGCCTGAATGCCGTCCTCGCCGCCGGTGAACTTTGCCTGCAGCGAGAAGAAGAACACCATCTGCGCGAGCGCCAGGGTGATCATCGAGAAGTAGATGCCCTGCCGCCGGATAGCCAGCGCGCCGAAGACGAGGCCCAGCAGCGCCGCGGTCGCGGTGCCCGACAGGATCGCGAGTTCCGGCGTCAGGCCCCAGTGCTTGGCGGCATAGGCCGAGACGTAGCTCGCCATGCCGAAATAGGCGGCGTGGCCGAAGGAGAGCAGGCCGCCGTAGCCGAGCAGCAGGTTGAAGGCGAGCGCGAACAGCGCGAAGCACAGCACCTTCATCAGGAAGACGGGGTAGAGCACCAGCGGCGCCAGGGCGAGGGCGATCGCGAGGCCCGCGAAGACCTTGCGGTGCAGCGCCTTGTCGTCCCGGCCCTCAGGCCGGGAGGCCGCGATCGGGGCGGCGTCGAGGGCGGCGGTGTCGGCCATGGCTCTTGTCTCCTTCGACCGAGATCAGGCCGTGCGGCCGAACAGGCCGGCGGGCTTCACGAGCAGCACCAGCACCATGATGACGAAGATCACCGTCGCGGAGGCCTCGGGGTAGAACACCTTGGTCAGGCCCTCCACCAGCCCGAGGGCGAAGCCGGTGATGACGGAACCCAGGATCGAGCCCATGCCGCCGATCACCACCACGGCGAAGACCACGATGATGATGTCGGCGCCCATGTTCGGGTTGACCGAGTAGATCGGCGCCGCGAGCACGCCGGCAAAGCCCGCCAGCGCCACGCCGAAGCCGTAGGTCAGCGTCAGGAACAGCGGCACGTTCACGCCGAAGGCCTGGACGAGGGTCGGGTTCTCGGTGGCGGCGCGCAGATAGGCGCCGAGCTTGGTCTTCTCGATGACGAGCCAGGTGGCGAGGCAGACGGTGAGCGAGGCGACGACCACCCAGGCGCGGTAGTTCGGCAGGAACATGAAGGGCAGGCGCTGGCCGCCCGAGAGCTCGGCGGGGATCGCGTAGGGGAGCCCCGAGACGCCGTACTGGTTGCGGAACAGGCCCTGGATGATCAGCGCCAGCCCGAAGGTGAGGAGCAGGCCGTAGAGGTGGTCGAGCTTGTACAATCGCGCGATCAGGAAGCGCTCGAGCAGGATGCCGAACAGGCCGACCACCAGGGGCGCCAGCCCGAGCGCCCACCAGTAGCCGAGCCCGAGATAGGTGAGCAGCATCCAGGCCACGAAGGCGCCCATCATGTAGAGGGCGCCGTGGGCGAAGTTGATGATGTTCAACAGCCCGAAGATGATCGCCAGCCCGAGCGAGAGGATCGCGTAGAACGAGCCGTTGATCAGGCCCAGCAGGAGCTGGCCGAACAGGGCCTGCGTCGGCACGCCGAAGATCGTGGTCATGGTCCGCCTGAGCCGTCGCGTCTCAAGAAGGCCGCGCCTTGACGGGCGCGGCCGATCCGATTCAGCCCTTCACCAGCGGGCAGCCGCCCTCGTTGAGGGGCCGGAAGACCTCGTTGCCGGGAATGGTCGCGAGCGTCTTGTAGAGGTCCCACGGGCCCTTCGACTCGGCCGGCTTCTTGACCTCGAACAGGTACATGTCGTGGATCTTGCGGCCGTCGACGCGGATCGTGCCCTTGCCGAAGAGCGGGTCGTCGGTGGGCATCTCCTTCATCTTGGCCACCGTCTTGGCGCCGTCCTTCACGTCCTTCAGGGCGGCGGCGGCCTTCAGGTAGTGCAGGATGCCGGCATAGACGCCCGCATGGTTGGCGGTGGGCTTGCGGCCGTTCATCTGCTTGGCGAAGCGGTCCGAGAAGGCGCGGGTGCCGTCGGTGAGGTCCCAGTAGAAGGGCTCGGTGAGCACCAGCCCCTGCGCCACCTTGGTGCCGAGCGAGTAGACGTCGGAGGAGAAGACGAGGAGGCCGGCGAGCGCTTGGCCGCCCTCGGTGATGCCGAACTCGCCGGCCTGCTTGATGGCGTTGATGGTGTCGCCGCCGGCATTGGCCAGCCCGATCACCTTGGCGCCGGAGCCTTGAGCCTGCAGCAGGAAGGAGGAGAAGTCGGCGGTCGGGAACGGCGTCTTGACCGAGCCGACCACCTTGCCGCCGTTCTTGGTGACGACCGTGCTGGTGTCGCGCTGCAGGGTCTGGCCGAACACGTAGTCCGCGGTGAGGAAGAACCAGGTGTCGCCGCCGCGCTTCACCATGGCGCCGCCGGTGCCGTTGGCGAGCGCCACGGTGTCGTAGACCCAGTGCACGGTGTTGGGCGTGCATTGCGGGCCGGTGAGGTCGGCGGTGCCGGCGCCGGTGTCGATGAAGGCCTTGTTCTTCTCGCGCGTGACTTGGTTGATGGCGAGCGCCACCGAGGAGGTGACGCCGTCGATCACCATGTCGACCCCGTCGCGGTCGTACCATTGCCGGGCGAGCGCGGCGCCGACATCGGGCTTGTTCTGGTGGTCGGCGGAGACGATCTCGACCTTCACGCTCGGGTCGAGCTTGGCGAAGTCCTCCACCGCCAGCCGGGCGGCCACCACCGAGCCCTCGCCGCTGATGTCGGAATAGACGCCGGAGCGATCGCCGAGCACGCCGATCTTCACGGCCGTCTGGGCCTGCGCCGCGCCCAGGGTCAGGGCGGAGAGCGCGGTCGCGAGCAGAACGGATCGCAGCATGTGTTCGTGTCCTCTCTAAGCGGATGACGCGGCCCGGCCCCGCGGGTGCGCGTCGTGTCTTCTTGTTGGCGCGCCCGGGGTCGGTCAGACCCCGAGATAGGCGTGGAGCTTGTCGATGTTGGCGTCGAGGCGGCTGTTCTCGATCATGTCGACGACGCGGCCCTGCTCGACCACGTAGTGGCGGTCGGCCAGCGTCTGGGCGAAGCGGAAGTTCTGCTCCACCAGCACGATGGTGTAGCCCTCCGCCTTCAGTTTCAGGATCGTGCGGCCGATCTGCTGGACGATCACCGGCGCGAGCCCTTCGGTCGGCTCGTCGAGCAGAATCAGCTTGGCGCCCGTCCTGAGAATTCGGCCGATGGCCAGCATCTGCTGCTCGCCGCCCGAGAGCTTGGTGCCCTGGCTCTTGGCCCGCTCCTTCAGGTTGGGGAACAGCGCGTGGATCTCGGCGACCGACATGCCGCCGGGCTTCACGCGCGGCGGCAGCATGAGGTTCTCGTGCACCGACAGGCTCGCGAAGATGCCCCGCTCCTCGGGCACGTAGCCGATGCCGAGCCGCGCGATGGCGCGCGAGGCCATCCGGATCGTCTCGGCGCCCTCGTAGGTGATCGAGCCGGTGCGCTTGCCCAGGATGCCGATGATGGCGCGCAGCGTCGTGGTCTTGCCCGCGCCGTTGCGCCCGAGCAGCGTCACCACCTCGCCCGCCCCCACGTCGAGGTCGATGCCGTGCAGCACGTGGCTCTCGCCGTACCAGCCCTCCAGGCCGCGCACCGCCAGAAGCGGCGCCGTCGCGGCCGCCGGTGAGATCGCGCGCGCCGCCTCAGGCATGTCCGGCCCCGATATACGCCTCGACCACGCGCGGATCCTTCGACACGGTGGCGTAGTCGCCCTCCGCCAGCACCTGCCCGCGCGCCAGCACGGTGATGCGGTCGGACAGCGAGGCCACCACCGAGAGGTTGTGCTCCACCATCAGGATGGTGCGGTCCTTCGAGACCCGGCGGATCAGCGCCGCGGTGCGGTCGACGTCCTCGTGGCCCATGCCGGCCATGGGCTCGTCGAGGAGCAGCATCTCGGGATCGAGCGCGAGGGTGGTGGCGATCTCCAGCGCCCGCTTGCGGCCGTAGGAGAGCTCGACCGCCTGATGGCCGGCGAAGTCGGAGAGGCCGACCGCCTCGACGAGGTCGAGGGCCTCGCCGTCGAGGGCCCGCAGCACGCGCTCGTTGCGCCAGAAGTCGAAGGAATCGCCCCGGCGCCTGCGCTGCAGGGCGATGCGGACGTTCTCCAGCACGGTGAGGTGCGGGAACACGGCCGAGATCTGAAAGGAGCGCACCAGCCCGAGGCGGGCGACGTCGGCCGGCTTCAGGCCGGTGATGTCGCGGTCCTTGTAGCGGATCGTGCCGGCGGTGGGCTGCAGGAACTTGGTGAGCAGGTTGAAGCAGGTGGTCTTGCCGGCGCCGTTCGGGCCGATCAGCGCATGGATCGTGCCGCGCGCGACCTCAAGGGTCACGCCGCTGACGGCGCGGAATCCCTTGAATTCCTTCGTCAATCCGCTCGTTGCCAGGATGATGTCCTGAGCCAAGCGCAACCCTCCCATGCGATTGGCGGCGAGCTTGTACCGGAAGCGTGAGCGGCGTCCACCGCATTTCGCATTCAGCCGGGGACAAAGCGGCGGCGCTGATAGCAGGGAGCAAACAGACAGAGGCGGGGCTCGCGCCCCGCCTCCCTGGCGGTCGTCGATCGGGAGCCGGCGCATCGCCCGCGACCCCCGCGATCGGCCCCGCGATCGCGGGGCGGGACACGGGTCAGTAGGCCGGGCCGCCCGAGGTCTGGCCGTATTGCGGCACGAGGCGCTCCTGCTGGTTGGCGTTGCCGGCCTTGGCGGAATCGACGGCGTTCCAGTCGCGCACGCTCGGGCGGGCGCCAACGATCGCGCCGGTGGTGGCGGGATCGAAGACGTTGGCCGGGGCGCGGCCGGGATGGGGCCAGTTGCCGGCCTGGGCGAACGCGGCCGGAGCGGCCAGGCTCAGGGCGACGGCGACGGCAGCGGTGGCAAAACGGGTCTTCATGAGAGTATCCATCACGGTTCTTCGGCTCTCATCGCGCGCGAGATCTTGCTAAGATCTCGGCGGCGGAAAGTCTTTGCTCTTGTACGAGGCCGGATATGGTGCCCGTATCCCGGCCGCGACGTGCGGTCGAGCACGTCGCGGCCAGGGCTTGCGCTCCAGCTCGCGGCGGGACTGGCGCGGGCGAGCCCCGGCGCGTATCCCCCAAGGCCCGGAGCCACCGGCAAGGGGCCGGCACCGTGGCCGGCAGGAGCGACACCCGCATGAGCGACCCGATCGAGCGCATCGCCACGCCGGCCGTGCCCACGCCGGCCGGGCATTATTCGCAAGCCACCGCCTGGCGCGACCTCGTCTTCGTCTCGGGCCAGCTCGGGCCACGCAGCGACGGCAGCCACACGGCGGGCGAGCCCTTCGAGGTCCAGGCCCGGCAGGTGCTGACCAATCTCCTCGCCATCCTCGCGGAGGCGGGCTGCGGGCCGGAGCGGGTCCTGCGCTGCACCGCCTATATCGTCGGCGTCGAGAACTGGCCGGTCTTCAACCGGGTCTATGCCGAGATGTTCGGCGCGGCCAAGCCCGCCCGCACCGTGGTGCCGGTGGCGGCGCTCAATCACGGCTACCTCGTCGAGGTCGAGGCGATCGGCGCGCGGGGCTGACCGCTCAAGGCGGGTCCTGGGCAGCCCGCCGGGAAACCTGCATTGATTCATCGCATTGACGCTCGCCCGGGCAGATGGGAAAGCCTGCCGCCATGACGTCTCCCTCCGCGACACGGCCAGACCTGTCCCACCCCCTCCCCTCCGAGGCCGACATCGCGGCCCTGAAGGCGGAGGCCGGCGCGTGGTTCTCCACCTTGCGCGACCGCATCACGGCGGCGCTGGAGGCCATCGAGGCGGAGGCCGAGGGCCCCTTCGACGGGGACGCGCCGGCCGGGCCGCAGCGTTTCGTGCGCACCCCCTGGGAGCGCACCGACCATGACGGCCGGCCCGGCGGCGGCGGCACCATGGCGATCCTGAAGGGCCGGGTCTTCGAGAAGGCCGGCGTGCATGTCTCGGCGGTGCACGGGGAATTCGCCCCCGAGTTCCGGGCCCAGATCCCGGGCGCCGCGGAGGATCCGCGCTTCTTCGCCACCGGCATCTCGCTGATCGTCCATCCCTGGAACCCGAACGTGCCGACCGTGCACATGAATACCCGCCTCGTGGTGACCACGAAGGCGTGGTTCGGGGGCGGAGCCGATCTGACACCGGTGCTCGACCGGCGCCGGACCCAAGCCGATCCGGATTCGGAGCTGTTCCACGCGGCCCTGCGCCGGGCCTGCGAGGCGCATGCCCCGGCGGTCGACTACGCCAAGGTCAAGGCCTGGTGCGACGAGTATTTCTGGCTGAAGCACCGCGACGAGCCGCGCGGCATCGGCGGCATCTTCTACGACTACCACTGGACCGGCGCGCCCCAGGACGACCTCGCCTTCACCCGCGACGTCGGCCTCGCCTTCCTCGAGGCCTATCCGGCGATCGTCCGGCGCAACCTCGCCACGCCCTGGAGCGAGGCCGACCGGCACGAGCAGCAGGTGCGGCGCGGGCGCTACGTGGAGTTCAACCTGCTCTACGACCGCGGCACGATCTTCGGCCTGAAGACCGGCGGCAACGTCGCCTCGATCCTGTCCTCGCTGCCCCCCACCGTCCGCTGGCCGTGAGCGCAGGCGTTCCGACCCGGTTCGCGCCGCAGCAGGAGGCGGCGCTCAAGGCCATCGCGGACTGGCGCAGGAACGGAGACAGCCAAGTCTTCCGTTTGTTCGGCTATGCCGGGACCGGCAAGACCACGCTCGCCCGCCGCATCGCCGAGGACGTGGACGGCACCGTGCTGTTCGGCGCCTTCACCGGCAAGGCGGCCTCGGTGATGCGGGCCAAGGGCTGCCACGATGCGGGCACCATCCACAGCCTGATCTACCGCACCAAGGAGGCGGACGAGGGCGGCCCGACCTTCACCCTCAACCGCTCCGGCCCGGCGGCCAAGGCCGATCTCATCGTCATCGACGAATGCTCGATGGTCGATTCGGATCTCGGGCATGACCTCCTCTCCTTCGGCAAGCCGGTTCTGGTGCTGGGCGACCCCGCGCAGTTGCCGCCCGTGCGCGGCGGCGGCTTCTTCACGGAGGGCGAGCCCGACGTGATGCTGACCGACGTGCACCGGCAGGCCGAGGACGACCCGATCGTGCGGATGGCGATGACGGTGCGCGAGGGCGGACGCCTCGCGCCCGGCCGCTACGGGGCGAGCGAGGTCGTCTCCCGCCGCGAGATCCACCCCGAGCAGGTGCTCGACTGCGACCAGGTGCTGGTGGGCCTCAACAAGACGCGGCGCCTCTACAACAACCGCCTGCGCGAGCTCGCCGGCCATACCGATCCGATGCCGGCGGTGGGCGAGAAGCTCGTCTGTTTGAGGAACGACCGCACCAAGGGCCTGCTCAACGGCTCGACCTGGACGGTGAAGGCTTTGCGCGCGCCCCCGCGCCCGGACATGGTCCGCCTCGACGTGGTGCCCGACGACGACCCGGCGCTGCGGCGGCGGGCCACCGACATCAAGGTGCTGCGCCAGATCATCAGCGGCAGCGAGGAGGAGATCCCGCTCTATCTCCGCCGCGAGACCGACGAGTTCACCTACGGCTACGCTCTGACCGTGCACAAGGCCCAGGGCTCGCAATGGGACAAGGTGGTCCTCTTCGACGAGTCCTACGCCTTCCGCGAGCACCGTGCGCGCTGGCTCTATACGGGCCTGACCCGGGCCGCCGAGGCCGTCACGGTGGTGGTGTAGGGGCATTCCGCGCGCCGGTCCGCAGGGCCGGCACAAAAAGGCCCGCCGCGGCGGACCGGGCGGGCCTGTCGTCGTCCCGATGATGAGCGGAAGGACGCGGAGCGGCGGCTCAGGCGAGGGTCGGCACCGGGCCGGCGGAATCGGTCGTGCGCGCATCGCCGTCGAACAGGCCGGCGAGGGCGACGGCAACGGCGATGTTCGCGATGGCGGCGACCGGGAGAAGCGCGAGAGCGGTGAGAAGGGTCATCGAAGGCGTTCCGTTTGGTGCGGTGCGATGGGACTGATATCGCACCGCACGCGCCGGTTTGGTATGCCAGATAATGACGACCAAGCATGCCGACTCTGCATGGCTGCGGCTGGATGATCGGGAGGGCCGGCCCGACATGCGGGGCCGGACCCCGTCACCAGCCTCGGCGATGCACCGCTCAGCGGTTGCCGGCCTCGGCAACCACGCGCGCCTTGGCCGGCGCGGCGGGGACGAGGCGCGGGGTCGTGGTCAGCTCCGAGGCCGGCCGCGTGGCGGCCGTGGCGCGGGCCTGCTCCCGGTAGAGGGTCGGGGTCACGGTGAGCCCGCCCTCGGCGGCAGCCGATCCGATCACGGTGACGGAGGCGATGGCAGCGATGAGAAAAGTCCGGACGGTCATGGTCTGATCCTCGAATGGCAGGGCGGTTGCCCCGTCTCGAGGGGTTATTTGCGCTGCGTCGCACAATCATTCAAACAGATGCGATTGATAGTCGGGATCGATGGCATCGATGTTGATCGCGCCGTCATGGGCCGGCGCCTCTCTCGCCGTGGGCTAGTCTCGCCTCGCCCTGCCCTGCTCTGTTCAGGGCCGGCGGCCCCGATATCCCATCCATCCCCCTCATCCTGAGGTGCCCACGTCAGCGGGCCTCGAAGGATGCCTCCAGGGGATCTCGGCGCTATCTGGAGGCCTCCTTCGAGGCCTCCGCTCTCGCTCCGGCGCCTCAGAATGAGGTGGGTGGATGGGATCGGCTGGCGATGCGCGGCTTGACAATGTTCCTGTTTTGTGCGCATTTGCTTGCACCTGCCGGCCGGCATCGCAGGGGTGATCCTGCGCTGCCTTTCGGGGGCCCGTCCCGGGGACCGACCGGGAGGGGCGCGGACGGCGGGGCGGTGCCCGCGTCATCGGCCTCGGATCCGGCCGGTGCCCCGGGCGGCGTGCCG
>Ga0126362_10000108_pt1 | contig 86207 bp, 75 predicted proteins | sample ANMtaG_FD_126269 | JGI IMG/M metagenome (GOLD analysis project Ga0126362, IMG submission 126269) | Continental margin sediment microbial communities from North Pacific Ocean - ANME2c_DSS_Sorted | ecosystem: Environmental > Aquatic > Marine > Continental margin > Sediment | place: Pacific Ocean... | reverse complement strand
CTCGGCGCAGGAGGGGGTCCGCAGAACTCGCTTCGCTCAAACAGCTGCGGCCCTGATCCCTCCTGCGCCTGCGCTCCTCGGCACAGCCAGAAGGGAGCGAAACGCGCCATCGCTGCGCTCGGCCGCAGAACAGCCTGGACTGGCCTTCGCTTCGCTCGGCCGCGCATTCAACCCCAGTGAACCAAACAAGACCAACGCTCCATTCCAAGCACAGCAGGCGCAAAGCGCTTGCTGTGCCTTGGTGGCCGAGCGAAGCAAAGGCCCGTGCGTCTCCACTCCCCTCTGGCTGCGCCGAGGAGCGCAGCGTTTCGCGGATCAGGGCCGCAGCTGTTTGAGCGAAGCGAGTTCTGCGGACCCCGCGAAACGCGAGCACCGCAGGTTGCCCCGTAGCGAAGCGAAGGGGTCGCAGACAGTGGGGTCGCCTTTCTTTTGCCTACGTTTCTTTGGCGAAGCAAAGAAAAGTAGGTCGGCCGCCGGGCCGAGACCCGGCCTCGGGAAGCAAACCCTCAGCACAACCAAGCAAGGAGCCAGTCAATGACCGACTCCAACGAAGACGACCGCACCCGCGTAGTCCCCAAATCACCCCCGCCGTCGCAGCCGACGACAACAGGCGACACGTCAGCCACAGTCATCACGGCAGGCGCACAGCCCACAAGCATCTCCGGCACAAACCCGGTAACAGGCCCAGCCACAGGCGTAACCGACGCAGGCCTCCTCCCCGTAGGCAGCCGCCTCGCAGAATTCGAAATCACAAGAGTCATAGGCCAGGGCGGCTTCGGCGTCGTCTACGAAGCCTGGGACCACACGCTCGAACGCGTGGTCGCGATCAAGGAATACCTCCCCACATCCCTGTCGACAAGACAGAACGACGGCACAGTAGTCCCCCTCTCAGAGCGCCACAGGGAAACCTTCGACCTGGGCATGCGCAGCTTCATCAACGAAGCCCGCCTGCTGGCCCAGTTCGACCATCCTTCGCTGCTGAAGGTCTACCGCTTCTGGCAGGAAAAGGGCACGACCTACATGGTCATGCCCTTCTACCGCGGCGACACGCTGAGGGAGGCCCTGGTAGCGATCCCGGCCGGCGTGGACGAGGCCTGGCTGATCCGCATCATGGACGGCGTGACGCAGGCACTCGCGGTGATGCACAACGCCAACTGCTACCACCGGGACATCGCCCCCGACAACATCATCCTGCTCGAAGGCTCGGGCCGCCCGGTGGTGCTCGACTTCGGTGCCGCGCGCCGCGTGATCACCGACAAGACGCAGGCGATCACGGTGATCCTGAAGCCGGGCTACGCGCCCATCGAGCAGTACGCCGAGATGCCCGACATGTCGCAGGGCGCATGGACCGATGTGTACGCGCTCGCGGCGGTGATGCACGTCGCGGTGTGCGGGCGCGCGCCGCCGCCTTCGGTGGCGCGGCTGCTGTCCGACAGCTATGTGCCGCTGGCGGGCAACGAGATCCTGCGCAAGCGCTACAGCCCGCGCCTGCTGGAGGCGATCGATGCGGGTCTCGGTGTTCGGCCCGAGCAGCGGCCGCAGTCGATGGCCGAGCTGCGTGCGGCGCTCGACCTGGAAGTGGGGCACAGCATCGCGCCGACGCCGCGCACGCAGCCGCCGTCGGGCGCGCGTGGAGGTGCTTCGGGCAACGCCGATGCCGCAACGGTCATCGCCACCGGCGGCAAGAAGGCCGTGGGCGGCAAGTCGCCATCGTCGCCCGCGCCGGCGCCCGCTGCGGGCGGCAGCGGAAAGACAGTGATCGCGCTCGCATCGATCGCCGTGCTCGCGGCCGCTGCCGGCGGTGGCTGGTGGTGGTTCCAGGGCCGGGGCGGCGCCGACGACAACAAGCCGGTCGTCACCACCACGCCGGCTCCGCCGTCCGACACCAAGGTCGCGGAGGCACCGCCAGCGCCGCCGCCGCCGCCGCCACCACCGGCTCCCCCTCCGGCCCCGCGCACGCCGGCCGAGTCGCTGCAGTCGCTCGCCACGGGCGCCGCGCCCGGCTTCGACGTGACGGCCACGCCGAAGAAGGCCGAGGTCACCATCGGCAAGGACCGGCTCGCCTTCGAGGTCCGCAGCAAGCGGGAGGGCTACGTCTACGTGTTCCTGCTGTCCAGCGGCGGCGAGATGTTCCTGCTGTTCCCGAACCTGCTCGACAAGTACAACAAGATCACCGCGGGCGGTTCGCTCTCGCTGCCGCGCGCCTCGTGGCCGATGGACGCGGGCGGCCCGGCCGGCACCGACCAGTTCGCGGTGCTCGTGAGCGAGCACGAGCGCGACTTCAGTGCCGCCGGCGTGCAGAACGACGGCGTGTTCCCCGTGTTCCCGCTGCCGGTGCTGGCCGCGCTCGAGGCCACGCGCGGCGCCGGTCCGTCGCCGCTGCTGGGCAAGCCGGTGTGCGCGCCCAACACCCCGTGCAACGACGTCTACGGCGTCGGCAATTTCAAAATCGTCGAGAAGTAATCGTCTGCAGAGCGTTGGCCCCCGGGCCGTGACTTTCCAGACAAGGAGGCTTTCATGATGACCACCACATCGCAACCGCAGCAGGAACAACAACACCAGCAGCCACGGCAGCGCCTTCTCGCCGGTGCGCTCCGCTGGAGCGTTGCCGCCGCCATCGCATCGCTGGCGGGCTGCGCCGCGCCGCCACCGGCGGCCACGGACACCACGACTGCCACCACCGACACATCCAGCACGGCATCGCGCCCGCCGCCCACCGGCGCGAGCGTGGCCGGCCAGGCGCGCACCTTCTCGACCCAGCTCGCCACCTACACCTCGGTGAGCTTCGACGCGGTGCCGGGCTGGTCGCGCGACGATTTCTCCGAGAGCTGGCCCGCCTTCCTCGGCAGCTGCAAGGTGCTGAACGGTCGCGGCGCCGAGTGGAAGGAGGTGTGCGACCGCGCACAGAAGGTCGACGGCAAGAGCAACAACGCCATCCGTGGCTTCTTCGAAGGCGAGTTCTCGGCCTACCAGATCCGCGACGACGACCGCCGGCCCGACGGCGTGGTCACCGGCTACTTCGAGCCCGAGATCGCGGGCGCGCGCCAGTACGGCGCGCCCTTCATCTACCCCGTCTACGGCCAGCCCGAGGACATGCTGTTCGCCGACGCGCGCAAGCTGCCGCCCGGCAACGGCACCGTGGCGGCCCGCGTGGACGGGCGCAACGTGGTGGTGCAGACCGGCCTGAGCACGCGCGACATGGGCGCGCCGGGCCTCTACGCGCTCGACCTCTCGGGCATCTCGCGCGACACGCTCGACCGCAAGGTGCGCCTGCGCGTCGAGGGCAAGCAGCTGCTGCCGTACTACACGCGCGAGGAGATCGAGACCAAGGGCGCGCCCAACGCCAAGGTGCTGGCCTTCGTGAGCAGCGCCACCGCGCTGTACGAGATGCAGATCCAGGGCTCGGGCCGCATCAAGATGGCCAACGGCGACATCGTCCGCGTCGCCTACGCCGAGCAGAACGGCCAACCTTTCCGCCCGACGCTGGCGCAGGCCGCCAACGGCAAGCCGCGCAGCCCGGTGAAGGTGCGCGGCTCGTCCATCGAGCTGCAGCTCGACGACGGCGACGATGACGACAGCGATGTCGGCGCGGTGGCCAGCGGCACCATCCGCACGCGCGGCTTCACGCTCGTGCGGCCCGTGGCGAGCGGCCCGGTGGTGGTGCCGGGGCGGCGGCCGACGGCCGGCGGCGCGGTGACCGGCTCGGGCATCAAGGACCCGAGCTACGTGTTCTTCAAGGAATCGCCTTCGCCCGTGGGCGGCCCGGTGGGGGCCTTCGGCGTGCCGCTGTCGGCGGGGCGCTCGATTGCCGTCGATCCGCGCAGCACGCCGCTGGGCTACCCGGTGTTCGTCTCCACGCGCACGCCCGGCAGCGGCGCGCCGATGCAGCGGCTGACCATCGCGCAGGACACCGGCGGCGCCATTCGCGGCGCGGTGCGGGCCGACTATTTCTTCGGCAACGGCCAGCAGGCCGCGACCAATGCGCGCCGCATGAAGGAGCGCGGCCAGCTCTGGATATTGCTGCCGCGCGGCCTTGCGGTGGCGCAGGCGGCCGTGTCCTCGGGCATCCGCACGCGCGGCGGGCCGGTAGGCGCGAACCTGCCGCAATGCCTGGTGCCTTCGGAGGGCAGCTGCGTCGACGATTGATCGGTCGATCGGGCGCCTTGACTCTTCATGCAGGAAACCCTTTCGTCAGCGGAAAGCTCTGAACTCGTCCGCCTCTGGCGGCGCAGGCAGACGCTGTCCCCGGGCGAGATGGGCGCCATGTACCGCATCGTGGGCGACGCGCTGGTGGCCTGCAATCCGCCCGAGCTGCAGGTGCTGGGCGAAGGGCGGCAGGAGCTGGTGGCGCAGTTCATCTACGTCAAGGTGCTGCGGCTCGACGCCGACCCCGACGAGACCGACGAGCGCGCGGGCCACAGCGCGCCGTCCACCGCCTTCGCGCTGTGCGCCTACTTCCGCCGCTACCTCATCGACTGCACGCGCGCCAGCGCATTCCGCCGCAAGCTCTCCATCGGCGACCAGATCACCGAGGCGCAGCTCGAGGACGAGATCGGCCCGGGCGAGGACCTCGACGGCTGCCTCGCCGAGCACGGCCTGAGCGCGCAGGCCGTGCAGCAGGCCGCGCGCGAGTTCATCGCCGGGCTGCCCGAGCCCGAGCGCCTGCTGCTGTGCGAGGGCTTCGGCAAGGAGGCCGAGGGCGGGCTGTCGGGCATCGCCTCGCGCCATGCCATCGCGTCCTACCACTACCGCGCGGGCCGGCTTGGGCTGGTGCACAAGCGCGAAGGGCTCACCGCGGACTACGCCCGCACGCGGCTCGGCGGCTGGCTCCAGCAGACGCTGGGCATCGCCATCGAGCCCGACAACATGGCCGCGATCCTGCAGGTTTTCAAAATCCTCGGTGCTGAAGCGTCTTACGCCTGAAGACATAGCCATTCAGGAACAGACGCCATGACCCACGACCTCTGGCCCCCGCTCAGCGTGATCCGCAGCGCGCTGGAAACCGGCTCGGCCGTGCCCGACGGCGCGCCCGGCATCGCGGCCGTCGCCATGCCCGGCGCGCCTCCGGATCCGGCTCCTGCCGCCCCGGCATCCGACTTGCTGCTGCCTCTCACCGAATTGGCCCGGCGCCGCGAGGCTGTCGCCCAGCGAGCCTTCCCGGCCCGCTGGGCGCCGGGCCGCCTCGTCAGCGTGGTGCACCAGGGGCGGATGCTGGGCGTGCTGCTCGACCGCTGCATCCAGGGCGAACGCTGGCAGGGCTGGATGGCCGCCGGCGAAGCCGACTGGGCGGGTGCCTTCGACGTGCTGCTGGAGCCCGACGACGAGCCCTTCGAGCCCGCGTTCGGCGTGATCCAGGCCTGGAACGTGCTCGGGCTCGAACCCGGCCCGCAGCTGTGCGCGCGCGTGGTCGGCGAGATTTCCGCCACGCGGCTCGCGGCGATACGCGCGGTGCACGACGAGTGGGCCGCGCACGCGGCGCTGCCCATCGCGCCCGAGCCGGGGCGCATCGCGCTGCGCGGCGTGGGCGGCGTGTTCTCGGTGCTGTCGGGTACGCCGCTCGGGCCCGAAGACCCGCGCACCGACTACCAGGAGCTGTACCGCGACGTGGGCCTGCAGCTGGGCAAGGCGCTGACGCAGCCGCAGGGCGACGAGGCTTCTTCCTCGCCCGCTCCGGCGCCCGCGCGGCCGCAGCCCGGACCCGAAGGCGGCTGGTGGGGCAGCATCCGCCGCTGGTTCGGCGCCGAAGGCTGGGCGCGCCCGGCCTTCGCCGTGCTCGCGCTGGTCGTGGTGGTCCAGAACGTCGGTTTGCTCGGCGGGCGCGGCGCCGGTCCCGAGGAAGACGAAGTGCGCTTCCGCGCCGTGCCTGCCGCACCCGTACCGGCGCGGGCCGACCTGGTGGTGCGCTGGAAGGCCGGCGTTCGCATGGACGAAGCCGACCGCCTGCTGCAGTCGATTTCGGCCGACGTGGTGGGTGGGCCGGGCAGCAACGGCAATGTGTGGCGCCTGCGGGTGCCCGAGCCGGTCGATGCGCTGGCGGTGCTCGCGGCCTCTCCGCTGGTGGAGTCGGCCGGGCCGGCACGACCGGCCGGGGAGCAGCGGCCATGAGACGCGCCATGCACCAGTCGTCCTTCTCGCTTCCTCATTGGGGGAGAACGGGAGGGGGAGCGGGAGCGGAGGCGCGCGGCGCAGCCCGCCGTCCTTCCCCGAAGAAGGAGGGCACGCGACAACTGCGCCTGCTGCAGGTGCTGCTCATCCTGTGGCTGCTCGCCTGCTGCAGCCTCGCCTTCGCCACCCAGCGCGCGCTGCTCGTAGGCGTTTCCGAACTCGTCAACCAGCCGCAGGCGCTGTGGCTGCAGGCGCCGCGCAACGACGTGATGCTGATGCGCGACGCATTGCAGGAGCAGGGCTTTGCCGCGACCGACATCGCCGTGCTGGCCGACGGCGTGAACGGCGCCGCGCTGCCCGAGGCACAGGCCATCCACGATGCGCTGACGCGGCTGCTCGCGCAATCGAAGAGCGGCGACTTCGTGCTGCTGTACTTCTCCGGCCACGGCACCCGCCTGCGCGACATCGTCAAGCGCTACCAGGAGCCCGACGGGCTGTCCGAGAACTTCCTCGCGCGCGACGTGCGCGGCACGCTCGGCAGCGACAACGCGCTCGCCGGCGACCTGCGCGACGTGGACTTCGATGCGTGGATCCAGTCCTTCCTGGCGAAGAACGTGTTCGTCGCCTCGGTGTTCGACACCTGTTCCGCCAACTCCATGACACGCGGCACCGCCGATGCGCCCGCCACCGCCGAAGGGCCGCCCGACGACGAGGTGCGCTGGCGGGGGCTGCGCGCAACGCAACTTGCAGGCGGTGCTCCGCCTGCGCGCGCGTTGGCGCCGCCCGTGCCGGCCGAGGCCGTGCCGCGCGCCCGCTACGTCGCCTTCTTCGCATCGGAAAGCCACCAGATCACGCCCGAGCTGCGCCTGCCGCGCAAGGCGCGCAACGCCAGGCCGCAGGGCCTGCTGACCTGGGCGGTGGTGGAAGCGCTGTCGCGCAAGCCCGCCACCTGGCGCGAGCTGTTCGACGGCGTGCTCGCGCTGTACCCGCCGGTCATCGACGAACTCGCGCAGCGCTTTCCCACGCGCGAGCTGCCGTCGCCGGTGGCCGAAGGAAACCTCGATGCGCCGCTGTTCGCGAACAGCGGCGCGCCCGCATCCACGCGCCCCGTGTGGCGCGCGCAGCGCAGCGGCGACAGCCTGGCCATCAAGGCGGGCCTGCTCGACGGCCTTGCGCAGCAGCAGGAGCTGCGCGTGCTCGCTGCGCTCGAGGACGGCACCGTGCGCAGCGCACCCGCCGCGGTGTCGCAGATCAAGCTCGGCGGCGCCTGGCTCGCCGTGCCTGCCGCGCTGAAGGACGCGCCGGGCAGTGCCTTCTGGAGCGTCACGCCCGTCACCGAGCCGTCCGCCACCGCGCTGCGCGTGCGCGCCGACAAGCCGCTGCCCGCCGGCCTCAGCCTCGACTACCCGGCCGCGATTCGCCCGGCCGACGACGTGGCAACCGCCGACGTGCGCTGGACCGACCTTGGCCCCTCGGGCCAGCGCCTCGAACTGCTTGCGCCGCTCTTCGGTGCCACCGTCTCCACCGTGGTGCTGCCCGACACCGCCGCGCTGCGCCGCAGGCTGCAGGCGCTGGCGCAGCTCAAGTGGCTCGCGCAACTGCAGAGCTACGGCAAGGACGGCCAGCTCGACGGCTTCGACGCGGCGATCGAAGTGTGGAACGCCGACAGCATGCTGCGCAGCGTGCCCGTTTCGCAGGCCGGTGCGTTGCCCCCGCCGCGCACCGGCGAGCGCCTGCGCCTGAACGTGCGCAACACCAGCGGCCGTTCGCTCGACCTGGTCATTGCCGGCATCGACGCGCGCGGCAACCTGCAGCCTGTCTACCCCGACGAGTCCGGCGAAACCAACCGCTTCAAGCGCGGCACGCCCGAACAGCCCTCGGTGAAGCGCTTCGACCTGCCCTGGCTCGACGCCGCCGGCGACGCGCGCCTGCTGGTCATGGCCGTGCCCGCGACGCCCTACAGCGCGCCGCGCCTCTTCGGCGTGGCCTATGCGCAGGCCGACGTGTCGGAAGTGCGCGTGCGCGGCGGGCAGCCGCCTGCCGACAGCGGCGAGCGGCAGGTGTTCGCGGCCCTGCTGCGCAGGAGCGGCACGGCGGACGCGGGAGCCAGGCCATGACGACGGTTCCGGTTCTTCTTCCTTTCTGTTCTTGTTCTCTCGATTTCCGGAGGTGATATGGCATTTCTAGACGACGGCTCCTGGAGCCCTGAAGACGCCCGGCGGTTCTACGAACTGATCGGCACCGGCTCGGCCGAAACCGACCTTGTCATGCTGATCGAGAACAAGGGCGCGCCGGTGGAAGGCGAACTCGACCGCAGCTTCGACGACGGCAAGGCCCGCCTGAACATCGGCGGCTACTACTGGTCGGTGCAGGTGCCCGAGTCTTCCGCGCAGAACCAGGTCGTGCCCAACAACCTGATCGTCGCGCGCCGCAGCGACGCGGCCACCGCCACCATCGCCAGCCTGCTGCGCGCGCAGGAGAAAGACCTGAAGGTCATGATCAGCGCCTTCAAGTCCGGCGGCGACGAGCGTTCGCCCGATGCGCAGTCGACCTTCGAGATGGTGCTGGAGAACGCGCGCATCTGCCGGCTCGTGCTGAGCTCCGGCGGCCACTGGGGCGTGCCCTCGGAACTGATCTCCATCAGCTACCGCACGGTGAAGATCCGCTCCGCACCGCAGAAGACCACCGGCCTGCGCGGCGCGGTGCGCGAATGCCAGTTCACCCGCGCCTGAGTCGCACAGCCACAAGGAGCCGCACGCCATGACGACCGCCGCCGAATTCCTCAAGGCCGCCGACCCGGCCGCCGCCCTCAAGGCCCTGAGCGACGATGTGCGCGCCAAGCCCTCCGACAGCAAGCACCGCGTGTTCATGGCGCAGCTGCTGTGCGTGATGGGGCAGTGGGAGCGCGCGCTCAACCAGCTCACCGTCGCGGCCGAACTCGACGCGCTGGCCGTGCCCATGAAGCAGGTCTACGGCGAGGCCGTGCGCTGCGAGGGCCTGCGCGCCGAAGTGTTCGCCGGAACGCGCACCCCGATGATCTTCGGCCAGCCCGACGAGTGGCTGGCGCTGCTCATCGAGTCCCTGCTGCGCCAGGGCCGTGGCGAGAGCGAGCTGGCCGAGGACTTGCGCCAGCGCGCATTCGACGGCGCGCCCGCCATCGGCGGAACCATCGACGGCAAGCCCTTCGAGTGGCTGTCCGATGCCGACATGCGCCTCGGGCCGGTGCTCGAGGCCTTCGTCAACGGCAAGTACTACTGGATCCCGTACGCACGTCTCGCGCACATCAAGATCGATCCGCCCGAGGACCTGCGGGACTGCGTGTGGATGCCCGCGCACCTGCAGTTCGAGAATGGCGGCGAGACGCTCGCGCTGATCCCGACGCGCTACGAGGGCACCGAGAAGGTGGAGGACGGCGATCTGCGCCTCGCGCGCAAGACCGAATGGCGCGAGCTGCGCCCCGAGGTCTGGGCCGGCTTCGGCCAGCGCGTGCTCAGCAGCAGCGACGGCAGCGAGCATGCGCTGATGGACGTGCGCGAGATCCTCTTCACGCCGTCCGAGATGCCGGACGAAGGTGCGGTCGATGGCTGAGCTCACCGCGCAGGAGCGGCTGCAGCCATCGCTGCTCGACCGCCTCGTCGACAACGCGCCCGACGAGAAGCGCGAAGGCGACGACAAGCGCACGCTGACCAAGCAGGCGCTGCGGCAGGCCGTGCTGCGCGACCTGGGTTGGCTGTTCAACGCCACCGGCTACGGCCTCTCGATGGACGACAGGCAGTACCCGAACGCGGCGCGCTCGGTCATCAACTACGGATTGCCTATGCTGTCTGGCCAGTTCACCTCGTCGGTGCAGCGTGTCAGCATGGAACAGGCTTTGAAGAACGCAATCCTGCAGTTCGAGCCGCGCATCTTGTCCCGAACACTCGAAGTCGAACTCATCATGGAAGGCCCGGCACTGGACTCCCACAACAGCATCGGCCTGCAGATCCGCGGCATGCTGTGGGCGCAGCCCGTGCCGCTGGAGTTCCTCATGCGAAGCCGCGTTGACCTGGAAGAGGGCCGCATAGAGATCGTGGACATGGCGCAAAACCCAAGGTAAGTCCGACATGGACCCTCGGCTGCTGAGCCTGTATGAACAGGAACTGCGCTACTTCCGTGAGAGCTCTTCGGAGTTCGCACGGGCATTTCCAAAGATTGCGCATCGACTTGGCATCGAGGGCCAGGAGGTGGCCGACCCCTACGTGGAGCGGCTCATCGAGGCGACCGCGTTCCTTTCTGCGCGCGTGGGCCTGAAGCTCGACGCCGAATACCCGCGCTTCACGGGCCACCTGCTCGACATCGTCTATCCGCACTTCCTCGCGCCCACGCCGGCGATGGTGGTCGTGTCCTTCGCGCCCGACCCGGACGACGCCAACCTCGCCACCGGCCCGAGCCTGCCGCGCGGCAGCGGCCTGCGCGCACGACAGGCGGTGGGGCAGAACACGCACTGCGAGTTCCGCACGGCGAGCGCGCTGCGCATCTGGCCCATCGAGGTGCAGCGCGCGCAGTACTTCACCTATGCGCCCGACCTGCCGCTGAACACCCATCCGCAGTCGCGCGCCATCCGCGGCGGCCTGCGCATCGCCCTGCGCGCCACGGCCGGGCTGGACTTCAGCCAGATCGCACTCGACGACCTGGTGCTGCACTTCGGCGGCGCCGAGGACGTGGCCTGGCAACTGCACGAATGCGCACTCGGCCAACCCGTTGGCGTGCTGGTGCGGCCCCTTTCGCCCAGCGGTGCCCTGCAAGGCACGGCGCGCAGCCTGCCGGCCAGCGCCATCGGCGCGGTCGGCTTCGAGGACGACGAGGCGCTGCTGCCCGTGACCGCCACCGGCTTCTCGGGCTTCAGGCTGTTGCAGGAGTACTTCGCGTTCCCGCAGCGCTTCCAGTTCGTGCGCATCGGCGGGCTCAAGGCGCTGCTGTCGGAGATGCCCGTCACCGAGGTCGAGATCGTGCTGCTGTTCTCGCGCGGCGACGCGGCGCTCGAGAAGCTGGTGAGTGCCGACAACGTGCTGCTGCACTGCGTGCCGGCGGTGAACATCTTCAGCAAGCGGCTCGACCGCGTGGCCATGACCGAGGGCGTGAGCCAGTTCCACCTGGTGCCCGACCGCACGCGGCCGCAGGACTTCGAGGTTCACACCGTCACCGAGGTCATCGGCCACGGCGTGCCCGGTACCGATGCCGCCGCGGTGGAGCAGCCGTTCCGGCCTTTCTATTCGGCCTTCCACGGCAGCCGCATGAGCCACCCGGCCTACTTCACGACCACGCGCGAGCCGCGCATGCTGTCGGTGCGCCAGCGCACCGAGGGCAACCGCAGCAGCCACATCGGCTCCGAGGTCTACATGCAGATCGTCGATCCGCAGCAGGCGCCCTACGCGGCCACGCTGCGGCAGCTCGCGGTGACGGCGCTGTGCACCAACCGCGACCTGCCGCTCTTGATGCCGCTGGGCCGCGAGAACGACTTCGACTGCGTCGACTCATTCCCCGTGCAGCGCGTGCGCATGGTGCGCGGGCCGTCGCGGCCGGTGTCGCCGGTGGTGAGCCAGGGGCTCGGGTGGCGCGTGGTCGATCACCTCGCGCTCAACTACCTGTCGCTGTCCGACAGCACGCCGGAGCAGGGTGCGGCCGCGTTGCGCGAGACGCTGATGCTCTACGCGGTGCATGCCGACGAGATGCGGCAGGGCCAGGTGCGCGGCCTGCTCTCGGTGAAGTGCAAGCCCGTGGCGCGCAGGCTGCCGCTGAAGGGACCGATCGCCTTCGGGCGCGGGCTCGAGGTGACGCTCGAAGTCGACAAGGATGCCTTTCACGGCCACAGCAGCTTCCTGTTCGGCGCGGTGCTGGCGCGCTTTCTCTCGCGCCATGTCGAGGTGAACCATTTCGTCGAGACCGTGCTGCGCATCGCGGGCAAGGGCGAGACCATGCGCTGGAGGCCGCTGTGCGGGACGCGACAGATTCTGTGAGCACCCGCGTCGACAACGCACTGCGCGAGTGGTCGGCGCAGCCGTGGGCCTTCGACTACTTCGCCGTGATGCGGCGGCTCGAATCGGTCGCGCGGACCACGCCGCGCTGGGGCCGCGCATTGCTGCCCGGCGCCGAGCCCGTGCGCGTGGGGCAGGAGCCGTCGCTGTCTTTCGCGCCCGCGAGCTTCAGCCGCTTCGAGCCTGCCACCGCGCAATCGCCACCGCGCCTGCGCCAGCAGTTCTTCGGCTACATCGGCCCCAACGGGCCGCTGCCGGTGCACCTGAGCGACTTCATCCGCGAGCGCAGCCTGAACCATGGCGACCCCACGTGGCTGGCCTTTCTCGACAGTTTCTCGCACCGTTTCTCGCTGCACTTCTACCGCGCATGGGCGCAGTCGCGGCCGGCCGTGGCACTCGACCGGCCGGGCGAGGAGCGCTTCCGCCTGCAGATCGGCGCGCTGGTGGGCATCGGCACGCCGGGCCGCGTGGAGCGCGACGAAATTCATGACGACGCGCGCCTGCACTTCTCGGGCTGGCTCGCGCGCCGCGTGCACAACGTGGAGAGCGTGGAGTCGGTGCTGTGCAGCTACTTCGGCGTGCCGGTGAAGCTGGAGCGCTGGGTCGGCCACTGGATGAGCCTGCCTGCCGGTGAACTCACGCGGCTGGGGCAGGGCGAGAGCTCGCGCGCCATGGGCATGGGCGCCATGCTCGGCACCCGAGCATGGGACCGCCAGCACCGCGTGCGCCTGCACCTGGGGCCGCTCACGCTGGATCAGTACCGCATGTTCCTGCCCATAGGCAATGCGCGCCCCGTGCTCCAGCGCTGGATGCAGCAGCTGCTCGGCGACGAGCTCGAGTGGGATGCCGAGCTCGTGCTCGAGAAGGCGCAGGTGCCGGCCACGTGCCTGGGCGACGCGAAGGGCAGCGCGCCGCGCCTCGGCTGGGTGTCGTGGCTCGGCGAGCGCCCGCGTTCGCGCGACGCGGCCGACGTGCGCATCGGCAACCAGTCTTTCAACAAGCCCATCTTCATTCGTTCAGAAGAGATACGGAGTCCCTCATGAGTGAAATCAGCCGCACCGCCCTTTTCGGCAAGCTCAACTCGCTGGCCTACAAGGCCATCGAAGGCGCCACCGTGTTCTGCAAGATGCGGGGCAATCCGTACGTGGAGCTGGAGCACTGGTTCGCGCAGCTGCTGCAGGCGCAGGACTCCGACCTGCACCGCGTGATCCAGCACTACGGCCTCGACGTATCGGTCATCGCCAAGGACATGACCGCCGCGCTCGACCGCCTGCCGCGCGGCGCCACCGCCATCAGCGACTTCTCTCCGCACATCGAGAACGCCATCGAGCGTGCATGGACCTACGCCACGCTGCAGTTCGGCGAGGCGCAGGTGCGCACCGGCTACCTGCTGGTGGGCATGCTGAAGACGCAGAGCCTGCGCAATCCGCTGTTCGGACTGTCGAAGCAGTTCGAGAAAGTAAAGGTCGAGGACCTGGCCGACAACTTCGCGAAGATCTGCGATGCATCGCCCGAAGCGCAGATGCGCGCGCAGGACGGCACCGGCATGGGCAGCGGCGCGCCGGGCGAAGATTCCGGCGCGATGGCGCCGGCCGCCATGGGCAAGGGCGACGCGCTGAAGAAGTTCGCTGTCGACCTCACCGAGAAGGCGAAGAAGGGCGAGATGGACCCGGTCACCGGCCGCGACGAGGAAATCCGCCAGATCGTCGACATCCTCATGCGCCGCCGCCAGAACAACCCGCTGCTCACCGGCGAGGCCGGCGTCGGCAAGACTGCCGTCGTCGAAGGCTTCGCGCAGCGACTTGCGCGCGGCGACGTGCCACCGCAGCTGAAGGACGTGAAGCTGCTCACGCTCGACATCGGCCTGCTGCAGGCCGGCGCGAGCATGAAGGGCGAGTTCGAACAGCGCCCGCGCCAGGTGATCGACGAGGTGCAGAGCTCGCCCACGCCCATCATTCTTTTCATCGACGAGATCCACACGCTGGTGGGCGCGGGCGGCGCGGCCGGCACCGGCGACGCAGCCAACCTGCTCAAGCCTGCGCTGGCGCGCGGCAACCTGCGCACCATCGGCGCCACCACATGGGCCGAGTACAAGAAGTACATCGAGAAAGACCCGGCGCTCACCCGCCGCTTCCAGGTGGTGCAGGTGCCGGAGCCCGACGAGACCAAGGCGATCCTGATGCTGCGCGGCGTGGCCAGCGTGCTCGAGAAGCACCACCGCGTGCAGCTGCTCGACGAGGCCATCGAGGCGGCCGTGAAGCTGAGCCATCGCTACATTCCCGCGCGCCAGCTGCCCGACAAGGCCGTGAGCCTGCTCGACACCGCCTGCGCGCGCGTGGCCGTGTCGCAGCATGCGACGCCGCCCGAGGTGGAAGACTGCATGCGCCGCATCGAAGGGCTGACGGTCGAGCAGGAAATCATCGGCCGCGAGGAAGCCATCGGCATCGACGTGACCAAGCGCGCCGCGCAGGTGGCCGCGCTGCTGGCCGAGTCGAAGGTGCAGCTCGATGCGTTGAATGCGCGCTGGCAGGAAGAGAAAGGGCTGGTCGATAGGCTGCTGGAGCTGCGCAGCAAGCTGCGCGCGGGCAACAAGCCGGTGGATACGCCGGCTGCCGCCACGGCCACCGATGCAGCCCCCGCCGCTGCAGAACCTGCTCACGACAGGGCCGCGCTGCTCGCCGAACTGCACGAACTGCAGGCGAAGATCCACGCGGTGCAGGGCGAGTCGCCGCTCATCCTGCCTTCGGTCGACGAGCAGGCCGTGGCCTCGGTGGTCGCCGACTGGACCGGCATTCCCGTCGGCCGCATGGTGAAGAACGAAGTGGAAGCGGTGCTCAAGCTCGCCGACACGCTCAACCAGCGCGTGATCGGCCAGAAGCACGGGCTGGAGATGATCGCGCGGCGCATCCAGACATCGCGTGCGCGGCTGGACAACCCGCAGAAGCCCATCGGCGTGTTCATGCTCTGCGGCACCGCCGGCGTCGGCAAGACCGAGACCGCGCTCGCGCTGGCCGAAGCGCTGTACGGCGGCGAGCAGAACATCATCACCATCAACATGAGCGAGTTTCAGGAGGCGCACACCGTCTCCACGCTCAAGGGCGCGCCTCCGGGCTACGTGGGCTACGGCGAGGGCGGCATCCTGACCGAGGCGGTGCGCCGCCGGCCCTACAGCGTGGTGCTGCTCGACGAAGTGGAGAAGGCCCACCCCGACGTGCACGAGATCTTCTTCCAGGTCTTCGACAAGGGCTGGATGGAAGACGGCGAGGGCCGGATGATCGACTTCAAGAACACCATCATCCTGCTGACCACCAACGCCGGCAGCGAGCTGGTGATGAGCATGTGCCGCGACCCCGAGCTGCTGCCCGAGCCCAACAGCCTGGCCGATGCGCTGAAGGCGCCGCTGATGAAGGTGTTTCCGCCCGCGCTGCTGGGTCGCATCGTCACCATTCCCTATTACCCGCTGTCGCCCGAGATGATGAAGAAGATCGTGCGGCTGCAGCTGGGCCGCATCAAGAAGCGCGTCGAGACCAACCACGGCGTGCCCTTCGAGTACAGCGAGGCGGTGGTCGAGCAGGTGGTCGCGCGCTGCCAGGACCCGGAGTCGGGCGGACGCGTGATCGACGCGATCCTCACCAACACCGTGCTGCCCACGATCTCGGTCGAGTACTTGCAGCGCCTGGCCTCGGGTGGGGAGATCCGTCGCGTGGCGCTCGATGTGAAGGACGCCGACTTCACCTACGCGTTCGACTGAATTCCACCCTCAAGAGAAGAAGATGGCCGACAACGAGTTCCGCATCGAGAGCGATTCACCCGCCGAGGACGACCTGATGTTCTGGCGCATCGTGGGGCACGAGGCGCTGGCGCGTCCTTCGGCCTACGAGCTCACGGTGCTCTCGACGAACAAGGCCATCGACGCCAAGGACATCCTGGGGCATGCCTTCGACGTGGTCATCGAGTTCAAGGACGCCGACGGCGGCACGCACGAGCGCCACTGCCAGGGCCATGCGGTGCGTTTCGTGCGCGCGGGCCACGTGGGGCGGCATCACGAGTACCGCATCACGCTGCGCTCCTGGTTCTGGCTGCTCACCAAGCGCGCCAACTCGCGCATTCTGCAGGAAAAGAAGGTGCTGGAAGTGCTCGACGCGGTGTTCGAGGACAGCCCCATCAAGCGCTTCAAGAAGACCAAGTCCGACAACGTCGTCGGCACGCACAACCCGAGGCGCTACTGCGTGCAGCACCAGGAGAGCGACTACCGCTTTCTCTCGCGCCTGCTGGAGGACGAGGGCATCTACTACTGGTTCGACGCGCACGACGCGCCCGGCACCATGCACCTCTCGGACGCCAGCGACATGGCGCACGACAAGCTGCCGGCGGCCGACACGTTGCGCCACATGGCCGTCAACGCCGCCGAGCCGCGCTTCAACGAGATCTCGCGCTGGGTGAGCGGGCGGCAGTTCGACACAGGCAAGCATGCCTCGCGCGACAGCGACTTCAAGGCCATCAAGAAGAAGCTGGGCGCCGACATCGACGCCTCGGACGACCACGAGCTGGCGAGCCTGGAGCTGTTCGAGTTTCCGGGCGGCTACTTCACGGGCGACGACGCCGAGACCCGCGCCAAGCTGCGCGGCGACGAACTCAATGCGCGCCGCGATCGCCACTGGGCCGTGACGCCGTGGCCCGACGTGACGGCAGGGCGCGGCTTCAAGTACGAGGGCGACCCCGACGGCACGCGCAACGGCGACTACATCATCGCGGCCTGCACTTTCGTCGCCAGCCATCGCGGCTACGAGGGCGCGAGCGGAAGCGCCCCGGCCCGGCCGGTGCTCGACGCGCTGGCCGAAGTGCTGCGCGACGACGCGGTGAATGCCGACACGCTGCCGGTGCTGGAGGAGCTCATCGCCACCACGCCCGCGCTCTCGGCCGCGCAGACCGGCAACAGCATCTTCCTGCTGACCGTGATGCCCGCCGAACGCCTGTTCCGCGCGCCGCGACTCACGCCGCGCGTGACCATGCCGGGCCCGCAGACCGCCATCGTGGTCGGTCCCAAGGGCGACGAACTGCACGTGGACGACCACGGCCGGGTGAAGGTGCACTTCCACTGGGACCGCTACGACGAGAGCAACGAGAAGTCGACCTGCTGGATCCGCGTGTCGCAGCCCTGGGGCGGCAAGGGCTGGGGCGGCTACTTCATTCCGCGCATCGGGCAGGAGGTGATCGTCGATTTCCTCAACGGCGACCCCGACCGGCCGATCATCATGGGCCGCGTCTACAACGACGAGCAGCCCATACCGTACAAGTCGCCCACGCAGAGCGGCTTCAAGACCCGTTCCACGCCCGGCGGAGGACCCGCGAACTACAACGAGATCATGTTCGAGGACAAGAAGGGCGAGGAGAACATCAACATCCACGCAGAGCTCGACATGAGCCGCAGCGTGGAGCGCGACGACTCCACCACCATCGACCGCGACCAGAGCGTCACCGTCAAGCGCGACCAGACCAACCATGTGGACCGCGACCGCAAGAGCACGGTGACGCGCAACGACACCAACATGGTGGTGGTCGACCAGAAGAACACGGTCAAGGGCAAGCAGAACAACCAGGTGGTGGGCAACCGCGACTCCTTCGTCGACGGCAACGACTCGCTCAAGGTGAAGGGCACCAGCACGCACGAGGTGGTGGGGGCGCGCAGCGACATCTCGCGGGCCGGCGAAACCCGCAGCGTGACCGGCAACCAGACCATCACCGTCAGCGGGAGCCTGACCTACAAGGCCGCGAAGATGAGCTTCGAGGCCGCGCACATCGACTGGATGGTGACGGGCGCGAGCTCGAAGTACATCACGGTGCCCACCGGGCCGCTGCACCTGATGGCCAACAAGATCAAGCTGATGAGCAACACCGGCATCGAGATGATGGCGGTGGGCAACATCGACGCCACCTCCATTGGGAGCAACACCACGGTGCTGGGGCCGAACTCGAGCGGCTACATCGGCATCAACAGCGAGGCCAACCTGGGCATCGCGCGCGCGACCTTCATGGGGATGAGCGTCGACAACGCCCTCGCGCTGAGCATGTCGAACTTCGTGGGCATCAAGATCGACAACACGGCGGGCATAGCGATCGATACCGTGGCCGCCGTGGCGATCGAGCAGAGGACCAGCAACGTGCGCCAGTCGACGCTGCAGTGCTTCACGCCGGGCGCGGGCGGCAGTGCGGGTGCAGGTGCCGCGGCCGCCGCTGCGTTGGGGGCGGTCGCCGGCGCGGGCAGTGCCATCGTGGACGTGCTCGCCACGCTGGACCAGTACGCGGCGGCCGAGGAACAACTGAAGACCGCGGCCAAGGAGGCCGAGGCGGCCGGCCTGCCCGGCCTGGCCGGGCGCCTGTCCAGCCTGGCGACCATCACCCGCATGCGACACAACCAGGGGATCATGGGCGCGGTGCCCGTGCTCGGAACGGGGCTCGAGGTGTTCCTGGAGGTCTTCACCGGCGGCGATTCGACGGGGACCGGTGCACTGGCCGGCGACCAGTCGAGCAATGCGGACGGCACGACCGCCGCGCCGCCACCGCCGCCCGGCGAGATCGAGCCTACGCAGGCATGGCAGCCACCGCCACCCGGCAGCGGCGGTGCGGGTGGCACGGGTGGGTCTTCGGGTACGGGGGGCACCGGCGGCGGAAGCGGTGGGAGCAGTGGAGGCACCGGCGGCGGCAGCGGCACGGGTGCGGGCGGCAGCAGCGGGGGCGGCGCTGGAGGCGGCGGTGGCGCCGGTGGAAGCTCCGGCGGGTCCTCGGGTGGTGGCGGCGGGGGAGCAGGCGGCGCAGGCGGTGGTTCTGGCGGCGGCATCTAACGACGCAAGCTCGGCATGCAAGTCCTCAAACCCCAGGCGCTCGGCCTGTCCACCAGGCCCATCGAGTTCCGCAAGCGCTTCGGACTCAGCATCAGCGCGTACCTGCATCTGCCTTTCGAGCAGGGCGCGCGCGGTTGCCTGTGGGCCGAGCAGTCGATGTGGGGCTTCCTCTCGCAGGAGATGGCGCAGCCGCTGATCGACGAGGGCGTGGCCAAGCTCACGCCCGAGTTCCTCGTGCACGGAAAGGCGTTTCCGCCGAAGGACCGGCCTTCGGCCTGCGCGGTGCGCGCGCGCTTCGGCGACCGCGAGAAGACCCTGCTCGTGTTCGGCGACCGCTACTGGGACGGCAGCCGGCCCAGCGCGCCGCAGGCTTTCGAATCGATGCCGCTCGACTGGTCCGCGGCCTATGGCGGTGCCGACTTCGCCGGCAACCCCCAGGGGCGCGGGCGCGACACGAAGGATGGAGTCACCTGGCTGCCCAACACCGAGCTGCCGGCCGACCGGCTGCTGCGCCCCGACCAGGCCATCGTGCCGGCCGGCCTTGGCGCGCTCGACCTGATGCATCCGCAGCGCGCGCAGTACCGCGGCACCTACGACGCCGACTATCTCAAGCAGCACGCACCGGGCTTCGCGCCCGATACCGACTGGCGCTACTTCAACCTCGCGCAGCCCGACCAGTGGATGGGTGGCGCGCTCGCCGGTGACGAGGCGTTCTCGTTCGAGAACATGCACCCCGGCAAGCCGCTGATCGAAGGCCGGCTGCCCGGCATGAGGGTGCGCGTGTTCGCCGGCTATCGCATGCCGGACGCCGAGCCGAAGATCCGCGAGGTTCCGCTGCGCCTGACCACCGTGTGGTTCTTCCCGCATGCGGAGCGCTGCATCGCGATCTTCCAGGGGCTGGCCGAAGTGGGGACGGACGACAGTGCCGACGTGCTGAGCCTCATGGGCGCCGTCGAGCGCCTGGGCGAGGTCCGCACCGACCAGTACTACCTCGACGCCGCCGCCAGGCGCGTTGACCCGAAGACGGGCTCGATCTACGCGCTGTTCGACAACGACCTGCTGCCCGAAGGCGTCAGCACGGCCGACCCGAGCGTCGAGGCCGCGAAGGCGTCTTTCGCCACCGACAACCTGCAGGCCGAAGGCCAGTACCGCCGGGCGAAGGCGGATGTCGCGATCGCGCGTGGAAAGGCCGAACAGGCGGGACTGGACCCCGACGCGCTCGGCATCCGAATGCCGCCCCGGGAGAAGGTGCCCACCGGCGACGCCCTGCCGCCTTACCTCGAAGAGCAGATGAAGCTCGCGGAAGCGCAGCAGTGGGCCGCCGTCGAGGATGCCGTGGGCGTTCTCGAGAAGGCGATGGCGCTGCCGCCAGGCAAGATGGACGTCGCGAAACTCCAGCACCGCGGACCGCCCGTCTATCGCGCCGAGAAGCATCTGGCCGAGATGCGTGCGCTGGTGGCTTCGGGAACCCGTCCGATCGATCTCGCGCCGGTGCTGCCCAAGCTCTACGAGCTCGAGAAAACACATCGCCAGGGCTACCTGGCAACGGCTCACATGCAGCCGCGGGTCGATCCCATGCCGGCTGCGGAAGCTTCGGCACTGCGCGCCGAAATGGCGCGCGCCGTGCCGGCCGGCATCCGGATGTTCGCGGGCATCGACTTCACCGGAGCCGATCTCTCGGGGCTGGACTTGCGCGAAGCGAATTTCGAAGGCGCCTGGCTCGAGGCCGCGGACTTGCGCAATGCCAATCTCTCGGGAGCCAATTTCTCGGGAGCGGTGCTGGCGCATGCCCGGCTCGACGGCGCGATTGCCATCGGCACCAGGTTCTGCAAGGCCAACATCGGCAAGGCGACACTGTCCGGCGCGGTGTTCGACGAAGCCGACTTCTCCGGCGCGGTGCTCATGGGCTGCGCGTTCGCGAAAACGCAGATGCGCCGCGCCGTCTTCGCGGGCGCCAATCTGCTCGAGACCACCTGGGGCAGCGCCGACTGGCAGGGCGCAAAGCTGGCGGGCCAGACTTTCCACAAGCGCGATCTGCGGGGCATGCGCATGCCGGAGGCCGATCTTTCGGCCACGACCTTCATGGAGTGCAACCTGTCGGGTGTCGACCTGCATGGCGCGACGCTCGAGAGCGCCACCTTCGTCAACAGCAATCTCGATGCCGTCGATCTGAGGGCTGCACGCTGTGCAGGCGCCGTGGCGGTCCAGAACTCGCATATGAAAGAAGCCGACCTGAGTGGCGCCGATCTGCGCAGCTTCAATTTCGGCGCCGGCGATCTGCGTGGCGCGAAGATGGTCCGGGCTACGCTCGATGGTGCCAATCTCTGCGAGGCACGCATCGACGGTGCCGACCTGAGGCTTTCCAGTGCCAAGGGAGCGCTGATGCGCCTGGCCGGTTGCGCGGGTGCGTTGCTGTCGGGCGTGAATTTCAGCGATGCGGTGCTCCAGAAAGCCGACCTGCGCGGCGCCGACCTGCGGCGCAGCAATCTCTTCGGCGCCGATCTCGGACGCGTGAGACTCGATGGCGACACCCTCTTCGATGGGGCATTGCTGAAGCGGGCACGCACCTGGCCCCGCCTCACGCCGGAACAGCAGGCCGCGCAATGACCGTCACTCCCAAGCTGCTGACGCTGGCCGTGCGCATGGGCGAAACCCTGAACGGCACGGACCTCGGCAAGGGCCGTTTTGCCGGAGCGGCGCTCGGTGGCGGCGTGTTCTCGCAGGTACGCATGGCCGAGGCCGATTTTCGCAAGGCCGACTTGCGCGAGACCGTGTTCGACCAGTGCGACATGCGCGGCCTCATTGCCTCGGGCGCCAACTTGCGCAAGGCGGTGTTCAATCGCTGCCAGCTCGATCATGCGGATCTGCGCCAGGCCAACCTGCACGGTGCCGTGTTCACCGAATGCGACCTGATGCATGCGCAGCTCGCGGATGCCGCGATGTCGATGGCGACGGTCGACAAGTGCCGGCTCGACCATGCGAACCTGCGCGGCGTCCGGCTCGATGCGGCCGTCATCACCCAGTCGGTGCTGCTCGACGTGTGCGCCGACGACACAGGCTGGCAATACACCACGGTCACCGAGTGCGATCTTTCGCACCTGACGTGGGCCGGCGCGCGCATGCAGCGCAACGTGTTCTTCAAGACCTCGCTCAAGGGCATGTCGTTCGCCGGGCTGGATCTCGGTGGCTGCCAGTTCTCGTCCGCCGACCTGAGCGGAGCCGACTTCGGCGGCGTTGCGTTGCAGCAGTGCAATTTCCAGAACGCCAATCTCGAAGGCGCAAAGTTCGTGAACGCGATCGCGCCGTCGGCAATCTTCTGCGCGGCCACCGGCAAGGGCGCCGACTTCTCGGGCGCCCGCCTGCGGCAGGCCCTCTTCACCGGCGCCGTGCTGCCGCAAGCCAACTTCGCGGGCTGCGACCTGTACCAGACCCATTTCGCGGGCGCGAAAGTGCAGGGTGCCAACTTCAGCGGCGCCGAGCTGACATACGCCGATTTCAGGCATGCCGACCTCACGTCGGCCGACCTGCACCGCGCCACCATGCTGCGCACCGTGCTGCATGCCGCCATCACCGAGAACGCACAGATGAGCGACCGCGCGCGTGCGCTCGAGACCGATCCGGAGCTCGCGGAATCGGAGCGCTGGCAGCCGCAGGTTGCCTGATCGCCCGATCCGACGAATGAACGAACACAGAGGGGAAACGCCATGAACAACGAAACGACGCTGAAGACCCGCACACGCCAGCGCCAGGCCGCGAAGGCCATCGGCGGCGAATGGTGCGTGGGCATCCTGGGCATCGACGCGAAGGGCCGCCAGGTCGTTGCCAGCGGCGACCTGAAGCTGCGCGCGCGCCGCGCCGCGAGTTGCCTGCTAGAGCCCGCGGCAGGCGACAGCGTGGCCTGCCTGCGCATCGCACCCGACGAAGTCTGGGTCATGGCCGTGCTGCAGCGCGAGGAAGGCACGGCCAATGTCGTGAGCTGCGAAGGCGGCAACATGCGCATCGCCGCGGAGGGCGGGCGCATCGAACTCGCGGCCGAGGAGCTCGACATCGCCACGCAGCGCACCCGCCTTGCTACCGACAGCGCCGATGTCGTCGGCCGCCAGCTCAGCGTGGTAGGCACCAGCCTCAAGCTCGTGGGCTCGGTGCTGTCGTCGGTGATGGACCGCGTGCAGCACTTCAGCAGGCACTACCTGCGCACCACCGACGGCATCGACCGCGTGGCGGCCACGCATGTCGAATGCGAGGCGAAGCAGCTGATGCGCATCGAGGGCGAGCACACGCTGGTCAACGGCCGCGAACTCGTCAAGGCGCGCGGCGCGCAGATCCACTTCGGCTGAAGCGGCAGCGGAGAAGAAAAGAAATGTTCGCCAACTGCCAGCTGATGGGCACGGACATGGGCTTTCCCGATGTCTGCATCACGCCCGCCGCGCCTTCGCCGATTCCGGTGCCGTATCCGAACATCGCCATGGGACCGATGGCGATTCCGAACTGCCCGACGATCCTCATCATGGGCGGTCCGGCCCACAACCTCGGCACCACCATTCCGATGACCAACGGCGACAACGCGGGCGTGATGCTGGGCGTGGCCTCGGGCACGGTGATGGGGCCGAGCCGCCATCTCACCGGCGCCTTCACGGTGCTGCTGATGGGCATGCCCGCATCGCGCCTGACCAGCGTGTCGCTGCAGAACAGCACCAACTGCCCCGGCGTGCGGACCGTGCCGAGCCAGCCGCTGGTGCTGCTGCTGGCGCCATAGAGCGCCTGGAGCGCCCTGGGGAGCCTCGGCGCGCAGACCAGGCGCCGCATGTACAGAGAAAGAGGGGAGAAGCCATTCATGGCAGATCAGGAGTTCCGCATCGAGAGCGACTCGCCCGTGAAGGACGAGCTGATGTTCTGGCGCATCGTGGGTCACGAGGCACTGGCACGCCCCTCGACCTACGAACTCACCGTGCTGTCGGAGAACAAGGCCATCGACGCCAAGGACGTGCTCGGGCGCGCCTTCGACATCGTCATCGGCTTCGAGGATGCCGACGGCGCCAGGCACGAGCGGCACTGCCAGGGCCATGCGGTGCGCTTCGTGCGCGCAGGCCATGCAGGGCGCTACTTCGAATACCGCTTCACCCTGCGCTCGTGGTTCTGGCTGCTCACCAAGCGCGCCAATTCGCGCATCCTGCAGGAGAAGCCCGTGCTCGAGGTACTCGACGCGGTGTTCGAGGACAGCCCGATCAAGCGCTTCAAGAAGACCCGGACCGACAACGTCGTCGGCACCCACAAGCCCCGGCGCTACTGCGTGCAGCATCAGGAAAGCGACTATCAGTTCCTATCGCGGCTGCTGGAAGACGAAGGTATCTATTACTGGTTCGATGCGCACGACGCGCCCGGCACCATGCACCTCGCGGATGCCAGCGACATGGCGCACGAGAAGCTGTCCGCGGCCGGCACCCTGCGCTACGTGTCGAGCGACGCCGCCGAGGCGCGCTTCAACGAGATCTCGCGCTGGGTCAGCGAGCGGCAGTTCGACACCGGCAAGTACGCCTCGGCCGACAGCGACTTCAAGGCCATCAAGAAGAAGCTCGAGGCCGCCGGCGGCACGCCCGACAAGCACGAGCTGGCCGAGTTCGAAGCCTTCGAGTTCGCGGGCGGCTACTTCACGGGCGGCGATGCCGACGACAAGGGCAAGCTGCGCGGCGAGGAGATCGGCGCGCGCCGCCAGCGGCACTGGGCGCTCACGCCATGGCCCGACGTGGCCGCCGGCCGCAGCTTCAAGTTCGAGAACGACCCCGACGGCACGCGCGACAGCGACTACGTGATCGCCGCCTGTACCTTCGTCGCGAGCCACCCGGGCTACGAGGGCGCCGACATCGAGGCGCCGCCCACCCCGCCCACGCAGCTGCTGCGCGAAGCGCTCGCCGACGACGCCGTGCTGGCCGACACGCTGCCGGCCTTCGAGGCGGTCGCCGCGCGCATGCCCTCGCTCGACGCGAGCCGCCCGGGCACCAGTGCCTTCCTGCTGACGGTGTTTCCGGTCGACATGCCTTTCCGTCCGCCGCGGCTGACGCCGCGCGTGGTGATGCCGGGGCCGCAGTCGGCCATCGTCGTGGGGCCCTCGGGCGAGGAGATCCACGCCGACGACTTCGGCCGCGTGAAGGTGCACTTTCACTGGGACCGCTACGACAAGAGCAACGAGAAGTCGACCTGCTGGGTGCGCGTTTCGCAGCCCTGGGCCGGCAAGGGCTGGGGCGGGTATTTCTGCCCGCGCATCGGCCAGGAGGTGATCGTCGACTTTCTCAACGGCGACCCCGACCGCCCGCTCATCGTGGGCCGCGTCTACAACGACGACCAGCCCATTCCCGTCGGCACTCACACGCAGAGCGGCTTCCGCACGCGCTCCACGCCCAAGGGCAGCGCGGCCAACTGCAACGAGTTCCGCTTCGAGGACAAGAAGGGCTCCGAGCAGGTGTACCTGCACGCCGAGAAGAACCAGGACATCGAGGTCGAGAACGACGAGACGCACTGGGTGGGCCACGATCGCACCAAGACCATCGACCACGACGAGACCACGCACGTGAAGCACGACCGCACCGAGACGGTCGACAACAACGAGACCATCACCGTGCACGGGCAGCGCACTGAGACGGTGGACAAGAACGAGACCATCACGATCCACCAGAACCGCACGGAGACGGTGGACCTGAACGAGACGATCTCCATCGGGCAGAACCGCACCATCACGGTGGGTGCGAGCGAGACGGCGACGGTGGCGCTGCAGCGCACGCACACGGTGGGCATCAACGAGACCATCACCGTCGGCGCGGCGCAGGAAATCACGGTGGGCGCGATGCAGGCGGTGACGGTGGGCGCGAGCCAGACGATCAATGTGGGCGCGAACCAGTCGAGCAGCATCGGGGCGAACCGATCGGTGGATGTGGGGGCGAATCTGTCGACGAACGTGGGGGCGGACGAGTCGCGCAGCGTGAGCGCGGGCCGGACCACCAGCGTGAGCAAGGACGACGCGCTGAAGGTGGGAAAGAACCTCGTGATCGATGCGGGCGATTCCATTTCCATCAAGACCGGCAGCGCCAGCATCACGATGAAGAAGGACGGGACGATCGTGATCAAGGGCAAGGACATCACGGTCGAGGGCTCCGGGAAGATCAACGTCAAGGCCAGCAGCGACGTGGTGATCAAGGGCTCGAAGATCTTGCAGAACTGAACCGACCATCCGACGAATGAAGGAGGACCGACCATGAGCGGCAGGGACCTGATCGAAGCGCAACTGCACGAATCGCAACTTCATGCGGCCGGCGCCACCACGGCCTTCGGCGTCGCCGTGACGGGCGAACTCATCGCCCTCGTGGACGACGGATGCACGCCGCTTGTCATGTTTCCCGGGCAGCCGGGAAGCGCTGCCGTTCGGGCGCGCAGCGTGGTTGACCTGCACGGCGTGCACATCGGGAGACCGGTGCTGCTGCTGTTCGAGGCTTCCGACCCGAATCGTCCTGTCGTGATGGGCGTGCTGCGAGGCGGCGAAGCCGCGCCGTTGCCCGGACCGGCGCCGCAGGTCGATGTCGACGCGGATGGGCACCGGCTGGTCGTGAGCGCGAAGGAGCAGCTGGTGCTGCGCTGCGGCAAGGCCAGCATCACGTTGACGAAGGCGGGCAAGGTGTTGATACAGGGCAGCTACGTGTCGAGCCGGTCGAGCGGCGTCAACCGCATCTCGGGCGGTTCGGTGCAGCTCAACTGACCGGGAGCCTGCGGTGGAACTGATCAACGCCACGCGCATGGTCGCCGGCTACAACCTGGGTGTGGAGCCCAGCGGGCGCGAATCGCTCGTGGTGATCGTCAAGGGCACCTTCCGCATGCCGCCGCCGGATGCGCCCGCGGGTCATTTCTCGTTGCACGAGGAGCAGCTTCCACTGGTGATGGCCGATACCTTCACCGGTGAGCCGGGCCTTTCCTCGCCGGTCTACGAGGTCGACTTCGCGCCGCGCAAGCAGCGATGCGACATCCTGCTGGTAGGCAGCGCCCACGCACCGCAGGGTCGGCCGACGACCCGCATCGAGGCGGGCCTGCGTGTGGGCCACTGGAGCAAGAGCCTGTCGGTCGTGGGGCCGCGCCACTGGGAATGCGGGCCGCTCGGTGCCACGGCCTCGCCGCCGGGCGTGTTCGTGCGGCAGCCGCTGTCGTACGACGTGGCTTTCGGTGGGACCGACCTGAGGCATGAAGACCCGTCCGAGCATGCCGCCTTCATGCCGAACCCCGTGGGTCGTGGCTTCCACAGGCATCTGCGCGCGAGCTGGGTCGATGGGATGCCGCTGCCGAGCACCGAGGAAATCGGGCACACGGTGAGCGACCCTGGCGGCAACTATCGGCCGATGGCTTTCGGCCCGGTGGGCAGGGGCTGGTCCACGCGGTCCTGCTTCGCTGGCACCTACGACGACGAGTGGCTGGAGAAGGACTTCCCGTTCCTCCCGCGGGACTTCGATCCGCAATATTTCCAGGCGGCGCCGATGGACCAGCAAGTGCCGCCGGAGATGTTTCAGCAAGGTCCTGTGGAGGTGGTGCTCGGCAACCTGACGCCGGAGGGCATCACGCGCTTCACCATTCCGCATCTGGTGGCGCCGGTGCATGTGTTTCCGAAAAAGGGAGCGCGCGAAGACCATGCGGCGATGCTCGATACGGTGTTGATCGAGCCGGATGCGCAGCGGTTCACTCTGTCCTGGCGGGTGACACGGCAGCTCGAGAACAGCATCTTCGAAATCGGGCAAGTGCTGGTCGGAAAGAAGGGGCGGGAGTGGTGGCAGCAGCGCGACCGCGTCACTTTTCCGGTACCGGTCGTCATGGTTCCAATGGCCGCGGGGGGGCGGCGCAGGCATGAGCGCGATCTCGCCAATCGCCGTTCTGCGCACCGGATTGGTCACCCCGGTGGGGTTGGATGCGGAGTCGAGTTGCGCGGCTTTCCGCGCCAAGCTCACGAATCCCACCGAGACGCGCTTCATCGACTTCGCCGGCGAGTGGATCATGGCTCACCAAGTGCCCTTGGCGCAGCCATGGCGTGGCATCGCCAAGCTCGCGAAGATGGCCGCGATGGCGATCGACGAGGTGCTGGAAGGCATGCCCGCGAAAGAGCGGGCCCGACTGCCCTTGATCCTTTGCGTTGCCGATGCGCAGCGGCCGGGTCGCCGGCCGGAGCTGGACGATGAGCTCTTTCTGCGGATACAGGAAGAGCTGGGCATCGCCTTCTCTCCGGACTCGGTGGTCGTCGCGCAGGGCCGTGTGGCTGTGGCCGTGGCGTTGTCCCGGGCACAGGCGTTGATGGAGGGATTCGGCGCGCCGCGTGTTCTGGTGGCGGCGGTGGACAGTCTGCTGTCCTGGCCGACGCTCGGACACTACGACCGGCAGGACCGGTTGTTGACAGGCAAGAACTCCGACGGATTCATGCCCGGAGAAGCTGCCGGCGCTCTGCTGGTAGGGCGCCCGCAGGGGGGCGCGGGCGAGCTGCTGTGCACCGGCATCGGATTCGGTGTCGAAGCCGCGGCCATCGGCGGCGGGCAACCGCTGCGCGCCGAAGGGCTCATGCAGGCGATCGGTGCGGCATTGGCTGATGCAGGTTGCCAGTTGCATCACATGGATTTCCGCATCACCGACATCGCGGGCGAGCAGTACTACTTCAAGGAGGCGGCGCTGGCATACAGCCGCATCCAGCGCGTGCGCAAAGAGGCGTTCGATCTCTGGCACCCGGCCGAGTGCGTGGGGGAGGCAGGTGCTGCTTCCGGCGTGGTAATCGTCGCCGCGGCCAAGGCGGCGTGCGACAAGCAGTACGCGCCCGGACCGAACATCCTCGCGCACATGGCCAATGACGCGGGGCAGCGCGCCGCGCTCTGCCTGCAATACACGGTGCGCCAATGAGCAACCAGGTCTACGCCAATGCCATGGAGGTGTCGTGCAAGCAGGCCGCGGGCAAGGCCGTATGCGCGTTTCCCGACGTATGCTTCACGCCGCCGCAGACGCCCGCCACGCCGCCCGGCGTGCCGATTCCTTATCCGAACACGGGCATGGCTTCGGACACGACGGACGGATCGACCAGCGTGCAGATATCGGGCCAGGAGGTGATGCTCAAGAACAAGAGCTACTTCAAGAAGAGTTCGGGCGACGAGGCCGGGTGTGCGCCGAAGAAAGGCGCTGTCACCAGCAAGAACATGGGCAAGGTGTACTTCAACGCCTGGTCGATGGACGTGAAGGTGGAGGGAGAGAACGTCGTGCGCAATCTGGACATAACGACGCACAACCATGCCTCCGTGCCCGGGAACAGCCCCACCTGGCCCTACCTGGACGAAAGCGCCATGAGCATGCCGGCGGCATGCCAGGAGGATGCTGCGCGCGCGACGCTGGCCTGCAAGGACTGCGGCGACAAGGAGGAACGCTGTGCCGCGCTGGAACCTCTGCCCTACCCGAAGGTGACTGCCAGCGGCAAGCCCAAGCAGTCGCTGGAGAGCCCGCAGAGCAGGGACTTGTCCAAGCACGTGGCTGCCAGCGAGTGCGAGAGCGCGCGGCGGTGCTTTCTCCAGCAGTACGACCGCAAGAAGACGAACTGCTGTCCACCGCAGACACCGCATCACCTCATCGAGGCATCCTCGCTGTTTGTCGACGGGCGCGGCGGCACTGGGTCCGTTCCGCTGGGCGGCGTGAACTCGACAGGGCCGGACAACGTGTACAACGAGAACAAGGCGCCATGCGTCTGTGCGGAAGGCACGAGCCAGCACATGGACGGTTCCCACGGCTGGATGCATACGCTCCAGAGCGTCGAGAACGACAAGTGTCCGAAGGGGATGATTCCGGTCAACGGGGTGGACAAGGAGTTTCCCAACGTCACCACCTACAAGGCCGCGAAAGCAAATGCCATCACGGCCATGCAGAAAGTGTTTCCTGGCTCCAAGTGCGATCCCAAGTGCCTGGAAGCCCAGCTGGACAACTATCACAACCAGTGCGGCGTCACCGACGACACGAAGATCAAGGCCGTCGTCGAGGGCAACATCAACCCCGGGGAAGGTATAGCCCGCGCGCAGAGCGGCATCGCCGAATGTGCGGCCGTTGCACCCGAGCCCATGGAGATCGCGGGCGTCGGCCTCGAGGGAATGGCCTCGGGGGTGCCGGGCTTTCCATTCCACTGAATCAACGAACGCGCAGGAACGGACACCATGCCAGGCACCTTCACCCGAGCTCACTCATTCCGTCGCGGCTGCCTCGGCAAGGATGGCCGCATTCTGCTGCTGCTCGTCAACGACGAGATGGCGCAAGAAGGGGCGGCGCACACTGGCGTGGTGCTGTGGGACAACGGGCGTTTCCGTCCTGTAGTCACCACGGCATGGACCGCCTGCACTGCGGTCTTCCTCGATTGGCCCGATGCCGAATTCGCGGTGATCGGCGAGCAAGGCCAACTGTTGAAGGTGCGCGCCGATGGCAGCCTGGTGGAGGACGTGCTCCCCACTTGCGCGTCATCCGGGCTGTGCCTCTGGAAAGGCGCGGCTGTCATCGACGGCCGGCTCTTTGCCGTCGGGACCGGCTTTTGTTGCGCGATGGTAGGCCCCGATGACGAGCGCCTTGACCTGTCGGCGCAGCACCTCGGCGTTCCCGCCGATGGGCTTGGCCTGGGCTTCGAGGCTGTAGCCGGAACCTCCCACGCGGACATTGTCGCGGTCGGATGGGACGGTGCGATCTGGTGTTTCGACGGCAGGCAATGGGAGATCCAGGACAGCCCGGTCAACCTGATCCTCTCCGACGTGATCGGTCTCGCGGATGGCACGTTCTGGGCGTGCGGGCAGGAGGGCACTGTCGTGAAGGGGCGGCGAGGCGCGTGGCGGGCCCTGGAGACGGGACTCTCCAAGAATCTTTGGTCGCTGGCGCTCTACCAGGATGCCGTCATCGCGACCTCCACGCTGGAGCTCTTCAGGTTCGGCTTCGAAGGTGACGAACCCCAGTCCATAGGGCTGGACAGCGATCCTCGCGCCTTCTACTGGCTGGATGCAAAGAGGGGCGAGGTCCTGCTGTCGACGGGAGCGAAGGACGTGGTGCTCGTCACGCCACAGCGCGAGTTCGTCATCGACTAGCCGCCGAGAGAGATAGAGACAGAAGCGCCTTCATGTCCGCCGTGCTCCGTCCCCCCATCCCCGTCGTCGTGCAACAGCACCTCGACAACACCGTCGTCCTGAGCGGCACGCGCGCCGTGCTCGTGTGTGCGCCCCACGTCCAGCTCCACCGCCTGCGCCGCTTGGACGATCGCCTCGCGGCAAGCCTCGACGGGCTTGCCGTGGCTGGCGATTTCGGGCGTGACCTGTGCTTGGCTGCGCTGGACGCACCCGGCCCGGGTGCGATGTTCGCCAACACCGTGGGCGCGATCGAGGCGCGCGATCCGGCATGGCTCGAAAGGCTGCTGTCGATTGCCGAGGCCGTGCCCGAATCGCGGCCGGGCCTGGTCTCGGCTTTCGGGTGGGTGCCGGCCACCGCGTTGCGGGGCATCACCCGTGCGTTGCTGGATTCACCTCATGCCTTTCGACGCGACATCGGCCTTGCGGCCTGTGCCATGCACCATGCCGATCCGGAAGGCGTGCTGGAAGAGGCCATGGCCGATACGCAGGACGCGGCGCAAGCGATCGCGGTCGCCGGAGAGCTGGGCCGGATCGACCTGCTCGCCGGGTGCCTGGCGGCATTGCCGCGCGAAGACTCCGTGCTGCGCTTCGTGGCGGCTCGCGCCGCGCTGCTGCTCGGTGATCGACAGGAAGCGCTGCGGACGCTTGTCGCGCTGGCGGAAGTGATCGGCCCGCAGCAGGCGGTTGCAGTGGTGCTGGCCCTCAAAGTCCTTCCTGTGGTTCAGGCGCAAGGGCTGCTGCGCGCGCTTGCGCAGGAAGAGGCTTCGCTGCGCACCCTGGTCCGCGGCGTCGGCGCAGGCGGTGATCCGCACCATGTGCCTTGGCTCATCGCACGCATGGCCGACCCGCAGCTCGCGCGGCTTGCCGGAGAGGCGTTCAGCATGATCACCGGGCTCGACCTGGCGGCCGGGGATCTCGAGCTGAAGCCTCCGCAGGGGCACGAGTCCGGACCCGGCGACGACCCGGACGACGAGGACGTGGCCATGGATGAGGACGACGGACTTCCCTGGCCCGACCCGGAGAAGATCGACGTCTGGTGGCAGCACAACGGCGCTCGCTTTCCTTCTGGCAGCTGCTTCTTCATGGGGCAACCGGTCTCGTCGCGGCACTGTCTCGCCGTGCTGCGAACGGGCGCGCAGCGCCAGCGCATCGCCGCCGCCGAGTACCTGTCTTTGATGTCCCCCGGCACGCCGCTTTTCAACACCGCGGCGCCTGCCTGGCGCCAGCAGTGGCTGCTGTCGCAGATGGAGGCCTGAACCGTGCAAGCCCGCTTCATCCTCGCGTTGCTGGCGGCAGCCTTCCTGCTCGCGGCGGCGCTGCGATGGAGACGCAACGCCAAGCATGCCGACCCCGCCACCCGCACCTGGCTCCTCATCGCCCTCATCTTCACCGCCATCGCAGCCTGGCTGCAATGGCATACCTCTTAAGGCGAGATTGCCAACATGCCTTACGGAATGAATACTCCTTGCGAGTTTGTTCGGGCGCATTCAGGCGCAGAGCCTTCGGGGGCCGATTCATGATCCATATCGCTGTCATCACCCGGCAAGGCGCTCCGGCTGGTCAGTCCATCTCGGCGGACTTCGGCCCCAATGGAGGCACCATCGGCCGGGCCGACACCAACACGCTGGTGCTCGACGATCCCGACCGCACGGTCTCGCGCGTGCATGCCCAGGTGCTGTGCCGCGACGGGCAGTACTTCGTCATCGACCGGGGCAGCAATCCGATGCAGTGCAACGGCGTGTCGCTGGGCTCGGGCAAGGAGGCCGCGCTGACCGATGGCGCGCGGCTGGTGGTGGGCAGCTTCGAGCTCACGGTGCGCGTGACGGCCCCGGCAGCTGCTGCAGCAGCGCCGGCGCAGTCATCGCCCATCATTCCGGAAACGGTGCTCGGAGGCGCTCCCGCAGCCGCTGTTGCCGCTGCAAAGCCGACGAGCGACGATCCCTTCGCCGACCTGCTGGCGGGCCTCGCGCCGCCGCCCGCTCCACCGTCACCGGCCGCGGCACCCGCCGCTTCCTCGCCCGCCGCCGCGCTGCCCGATTCGCTGCTGTTCCCCGACCCGATGGAAAGCGGCTCGCGCAACGTGCAGGCCGCGCAGGTCGATCCCTTCGCCAACCTGCTCGGGCCCACGCCCTCCTCGACGCCGGCGGCCGGCCTCGGCGCGCTCGACGATTTCTCCGATCTCGGCGCGCCGCCCGCGCATGGCAAGGCGGCGAGCATCGACGAGCTGTTCGGCGGCATGGGAGGCGCCGGCGGTGGCGGCATCGGCGGCGATCCGCTCGCGCTGTCGCCGCTGGCCGATCCGCTGCTGCAGCCGAACACGGCGTCCAACGCCGATCCGCTGGCAGCCCTGCAGCAGGCGGCGCCCGCCACGCCCACGCCGCGCTCCGACCACCTGCCCATCGACCAGTTCGGCTTCACGCCGCCGAAGGCCATCGAGCCACCGCCGCCGGCGATGGCGCCACCTGCGCCCGCACCGAAGCCCGCGCCCGTGGCGGCACCAGCTCTGCCCTCTGCGCAGTTCGACGACATGACCGGCCAGCCGATCCGCATCAGCGGGCCCGAGGGCTCCGGCAAGCCACTGGAGCCGCTGCGGCCTCCTGCACCGGCCGTTGCACCTGCACCAGCACCGGCTCCACGCCCGGCCGCGCCGCCACCCGAGCGCATGGCCAGCGACGACGAGCTGCTCGCCGCTTTCCTGCGCGGTCTCGCGAGCACGCACCAGCCGCCCGAGATGCTCACGCCGGGCCTGATGGAGCGCATCGGCTCGATGCTGCGCAGCGCCACCGAGGGCACGCTGCAGCTGCTGCTCACGCGCCAGGAGTTCAAGCGCGAGGTGCGCGCCGAGGTCACGATGATCGCGGCGCAGGCCAACAATCCGCTGAAGTTCTCGCCCACGGTGGAGGTGGCGCTCGCGCACCTGCTAGGGCCCGGCGTGCGCGGCTTCATGCCGCCCGAGGCCGCGATGCGCGACGCGTTCAACGACCTGCGCGCGCACCAGTTCGGCGTGATGGTGGGCATGCGCGCGGCGCTGGCCCATGTCATCGCGCGCTTCGAGCCGGCGGAGCTGGAGAAGAAGATCAGCGCGAAGACGGCGCTCGACGCGCTCTTCACCGCCAACCGCAAGGCCAAGCTGTGGGACCAGTTCGTGTCGCTCTACGGCGGCATCGCGAGCGAGGCGGAGGACGACTTCCACAGCCTCTTCGGCAAGGCCTTCCTCGAAGCCTACGAAGAGCAGATGGCGCGCCTGAAGTCCGACGCCTGAAGAGAAGAAAAAGAAGAGCGAACAACACAACCCCAGCACCCGCGAGGCACCCCGCTTGGAAATCGAAATCGTCACGCTCTCCCGGCAGGGCGGCCGCAACTACAACGAGGACGTGCACGGCCACTGGCACGACGAGCGCTTTGTCGCCTGCCTGGTGGCCGACGGCGCGGGCGGCCATGGCGGCGGCGACGTGGCGGCGGCCATCGCGCGCGGCAGCATGCTCGGCGGCTTCTCGGCCACGCCGGGGCTGGACGAGGCCACGCTGCGCGGGCTGGGCGAGCAGGCCAACCTCGACGTGGTGGCGCGCCAGGCCGAGGGCGGCAAGCTCGCGGGCATGCGCTCGACCATCGTGTTCGCGGCCATCGACCTCGAGAGCCAGGCGCTCGCATGGGTGCACAGCGGCGACAGCCGCGCCTATCTTTTTCGCGGTGGCGCGATCGTGGCGCGCACCACCGACCACAGCCTGGTGCAGCAGATGGTGGCCGGCGGCATGCTCGACGAAGAGGGCGCACGGCTGCATCCGCAGCGCAACATGCTGCTGTCGGCACTGGGCTCGATCGAGGAGGCGCCCGACATCTCGGTGTCGGAGCGCATGCGCCTGTTGCCCGGTGACGTGCTGCTCTTGTGCAGCGACGGCGTGTGGGAGCCGCTGGGCGACGAATGCCTGATCGACACGCTGCACGCCTCGCGCACGCCGAGCCAATGGACCGAGCTGATCGACGCGCAGGTCAAGGCCAACGCCAAGCCGGGCCACGACAACTACACGGCGCTCACGCTGTGGGTAATCGAGGAGGACGGCGACGACGTGACGCGGCTGATGCCGGAGAACGTCGCGTCGACCGACCCCTGATTCCCCACCCGTCCGGCGCAAGAAGAAAGGGCCCCGGATGGGGCCCTTTGCTTTCCGGTGCCGAAGCCTTCGCTCAGGCTCCGCCCGTGCTGGGCACGGTGGCGGGCGCGACGTAGGTGTACTTGCTCGCGGTCTTCTTCACCTTCTTCAGCGCGCTGCGCAGCAGCTGCGGCATGTCCTGGCGGTTGGGCAGGTTGGTGTAGTTGTCGATGCCCTGCTCCTTGCAGCAGTTGGCGCAGCCGTTGTTGAGCAGGTCGAGCGCGTAGCGCGTCTTGCTCAGCGTGCTGGACGCGCCGGGCTCGCGGAACGGATCGAAGATGCCGTCCGGCAGGACCTTCTGTCCCAGCGCGATCGCCTGCGTCTGGAAGTGCGTGATGTGCTTCTGCGTGATCGGCCCGTAGTAGCCGTCCACGACGATCACCTCGGTCTGGCCCGGGGGTGGGTCCAGGTCGTGGTTGAAGCCCATCAGCTCGTAGTAGAAGATCTTGAACAGCGCCTGTACCAGCATCACGTCTTCACGCGTGTTGGAACCGATCCGGCCTACCGACCAGTCGATGTTGTAGGCGGTGAGCAGCGCGCCGCTGGTGCCGATGAGTGGGGTGCTGAATGCCATAGCATTGCTCCGGTGCGGTGAGGACGCGTGGAAACCGCACCGGGCACTGGCGCGCCCGATGCCGTGCCCCGCGGGTCCGTCGTCCGTCAGCGGGTCTCGGTGGTGGCGACGTTCCAGCCGAACTTGACTTCGCCGCCGGCCGCGCCCTTGTCGTCCTGGGCCTTGTAGGCGAACTCGATGTCCTTGAACGAGCACGAAACCTGTTCCTGCACGTCGCCGCCCTGCGCGCCGCCGGGGCCGACCATGGCGATGAACACTTCCTTGAGCGTGACCTTGAGGTACTCCTGCTGGCCTTCGCCCGACTTGCGGCAGGTCAGGACCATGTCCTTGAAGTGCTTGCCGCTCACGCAGTTCTTGGCCAGCACCGGGGAGGCCTTGTCGTAGGTGTGCGTGAAGTGGAACTCGCCCGGCGTGGCCTTGCCCTTGCCCGAGCCGCCGCCGGAGCCTGCGCCCGACGCGTTGCTCACGTTCCAGGTCCACGACGAGATCTCGATCTCGTCCTTGTGGTCCTTGTGGGAAGACTCGCCCTTGACGCCGTCGAGCTTGATGTGAAAGTCAGAAGACATGTTCCTACTCCTTGGAACCCGATTGCGTTCGGGCAGTTGCTGTTGATGATCGAGACGGATGCCTGGGCTGCCGCCGGCTTGCTGGCAAGGCCGGTATGTGGCAGCTGTTGATAGAACGAAACGGGAGCCGGAATTTCAAGAAGATCCGGCCCGTTTTTTCAGGTTTTCACGCGCCGCCCTTGGCCGAGGGCAGCTTCGACACCAGCCGCAGCGAAACCGTGAGGCCTTCGAGCTGGTAGTGCGGGCGCAGGAAGAACTTGGAGGTGTAGTAGCCCGGGTTGCCCTCCACTTCCTCCACGATCACCTCGGCGGCGGCAAGCGGCTTCTGGGCCTTGGTGATCTCCGAGGAGTTGGCGGGGTCGCCGTCCACGTAGTTCATGATCCACTTGTTGAGCCAGCGCTGCATGTCCTCGCGCTCCTTGAAGCTGCCGACCTTGTCGCGCACGATGCACTTCAGGTAGTGCGCGAAGCGGTTGCAGGCAAAGAGGTAGGGCAGGCGCGCCGCGAGGTTGGCGTTGGCCGTGGCGTCGGGGTCGTCGTACTCGGCCGGCTTGTTCAGCGACTGGGCGCCGATGAAGGCCGCGAAGTCGGAGTTCTTGCGGTGGATCATCGACAGCAGCCCGGCCTTCGACAGCTCGGCCTCGCGGCGGTCGCTGATGGCGATCTCGGTGGGGCACTTCTGGTCCACACCGCCGTCGTCGCTCGGGAAGGTGTGCAGCGGCAGGTTCTCCACCGCGCCGCCCGACTCGATGCCGCGGATGCGCGCACCCCAGCCGTAGAGCTTGTACGAGCGGTTGATGTTGGTCGCCATCGCGTAGGCCGCGTTGGCCCAGGCGTACTTGCCGTGGTCGGCGCCGGCGGTGTCTTCCTCGAAGTCGAACTCCTCCACCGGATTGGTGTTCGCGCCGTAGGGCGTGCGCGCCAGGAAGCGCGGCATGCACAGGCCGATGTACTTGGAGTCGTCCGATTCGCGCAGGCTGCGCCAGCCGGCGTACTCGGGGGTGGAGAAGATCTTGGTCAGGTCGCGCGGGTTGGCGAGTTCCTGCCACGACTCCATCTGCATCAGGTTGGGGCTGGCGCCGGTGATGAAGGGCGCGTGCGCCGAGGCGGCGATCTTGGCCATCTCGCCGAGCAGTTCCACGTCGGGCGGGCTCTGGTCGAAGTGGTAGTCGCCCACCAGCGCGCCGAAGGGCTCGCCGCCGAACTGGCCGTATTCCTGCTCGTAGATCTTCTTGAACATCGGGCTCTGGTCCCAGGCCGCGCTCTTGAACTTCTTGAGGTTCTTGGCCAGCTCCGTCTTGGAGATGTCCATCACCCGGATCTTGAGGTTTTCGTCGGTCTCGGTGTTGTTCACCATGTAGTGCAGGCCGCGCCACGCACTCTCGAGCTTCTGGTAGTCGGGGTGGTGGATGATCCTGTTCACCTGGTCGGTGAGCTTGGCGTCGATCGCGGCGATCATGGCCTGGATCGACTTGGTCACGTCCTTGCCGATGACGGTGCTGTTGGCCAGCGCCTGCTGCGCCAGCGTGAGCACCGCGGCTTCGACGGCGCTCTTGGCTTCGTCGCTGCGGGGCTTGAATTCCTTCTGCAGCAGCGAAGAAAAGTCGCTGCCCGCGTACGCGACATCTTTCAGCGCGCTCTGTTCGAGTGCTTCGGTGGCCATGGTGGTTTACTCCTCGTGATCCTGTGTGACGGTCGGAAGGGTGTCGTCGTCAGGCGGCGGGCGTGCTGCCGCTGTCTTCGGGTTTCTTGCTCGCGGCCAGCGTCTGCAGCAGGGCCGGGTCTTCGAGCACCTTGGCCAGCAGGTCTTCGGCGCCGCCCTTGCCGTCCATGTAGGTGACGAGGTTCGACAGCTGCGTGCGCGCCTCGAGCAGCTTGTTGAGCGCACCGACCTTGCGCGCCACCGCGGCGGGCGAAAAGTCTTCCATGTTCTCGAAGGTGAGCTCCACCTTCAGGTCGCCCTCGCCGGTGAGCGAGTTCTCCACCGCGAAGGCCGCGCGCGGCTTCATGGCCTTCATGCGCGAGTCGAAGTTGTCGACGTCGATCTCCAGGAATTTGCGGTCCGCCACCGGTGCGAGCGGATCGGCCGGCTTGCCCGAGAGGTCGGCCAGCACGCCCATCACGAAGGGCAGCTGCACTTTCTTCTCCGCCCCGTAGAGCTCCACGTCGTATTCGATCTGGACCCGGGGCGCCCGGTTGCGGGCGATGAATTTCTGACTGCTCTTGGCCATGGAGATGCTCCTTGCGGGTGTGAATGGGGCGGATGAGGCGGATAGAGATGTGGTCCGGGCTTACTCGGAAGGGCGGCGCCCCGTGACCGTTTCGATGGTGTCCATCGCGTTCGGCGCGAGGTTGGCCATGATTTCGAGAAAGCTCACGCCGATGAGCTTCTTCGCGCGCTCGATCAGCAGCGGCGCGGGGTTGCCTGGCTCGGCCTGCTCGAGATAGCGGATCACCCGGTCGAGCATCTGCACAGCGTCCTGCCGGCTCTGGATCTCGCCGCGCGCGGCGGAGCGGGGCGCACCCGCGCCGTTGGCCTGGGCGTCCGCCGTGCCTGAGGCTTCGTCCGCGGCCGCTTCGGCCGGCGCACCGCTGGCTGAGGCGCAGGCCTTCTGCAGCACGCGCGCGATGGCGCGCAGCGGATCGAGGTCGAAGGCATCGGCGCGGCCGGTGCGGTCGGCGATGAGCTTCCTCAGCTGATCCACCTGCGCGGGCACGTCGAGCGCGGCCTGGATCGCCTCGGGCCGCTCGGACTGGATGGCCTCCAGGCCGCCTTGCACCTGCGCCATCGAATACGCCGCCTCGCCGCCGACGGCGGTGAGCGCGTTGTGGGCAATGGCGATGTCGCGCACGCGGATCGGGCCCACGCCGCGCGCAATGCCGAGCTGCGCCTCGTAGAGGTCGCGCAGGCCCATGTTCTCGTCGGTCAGCGGCGCGAGCGCGTTCAGGCGCATCGTCGGGTCGTTGTCGTCGTCGGCATCCAGCTTTGGATGTATGCCGTCCCAGAAGGTGTCGAGCAATCCGTTGAGCAGCCGCAGCCCGGCGGCGAAGCCTTCCACGCCCTGCATGCGGGTGGATGCGCGCAGCAGCAGCACGGCCGCGCGAACGTCCTTGCTGCGGCGAAGGATGTTTTCGGCCTTCTCGCCGACCTCGCGCCACTCGGGCTCGACCGCCGGAATCACGGTGTCGCCGAACTGCTGCTCGGGCTTGCCCTGCGCATCCGCGACCAGTGCCATGAAGTCCGCGTCGTACTCGAGATCGTCGCCGCATGGCGACGCATCGCCGATGGGCGCGAGCAGTGTTGCAGCGAGTTCGTTGTTCAGCATGTTGCCTGTTGGAGTCCGCTGGTGATAATCAAAGATGCGTCTTGACCGGTCAATGCAACGAAGGGAATAGCATGCGCACGCTGGGTACACACCATTCGTCCTATGAAGGCTTCCTCGGCGCGGCAACGCGGCGCCGCATCGCGATCCTCGGCCTTGCTGGAGCCGGTCTTCTGCTTGCGGGCTGCGCGGCGAAGCCGGTCGTCACCACGGTGGCCGTCACGCTCACGGCGGGGGCCGACGCCAACCCCGATGCGCGCGGCCGCGCATCTCCGCTCACCGTGCGCGTGTATGCACTGAAGTCGCCGGGCCCGTTCGAGGGCTCCGACTTCTTCTCGCTGTTCGAGAAGGATCAGGCCACGCTCGGCGCCGAGCTCGTGCAGCGCGAAGAAGTGCTGCTGCGGCCCGGCGAGACGAAGAAGCTCGACTTCAACCTGCCGCCCGACGCGAAGTCGATGGGCGTGATGGCGGCCTACCGCGACCTGGACCGCGCGCGCTGGCGCGAGGTGCGTCCCGTCGTCACGGGCAAGGCGCAGTCGCTCGACGTGACCTTCGGCGCGCGCGCGATGCGCGTCGACAGCAAGTAGCAGCAGCTACGGCTGCGATGGCCGGCCCGGCCGCACCAGCGGCTGGTCGACCGGAAGGAAGCGCTCGAACAGGTCGGTCACGAAGGCGCCGCCGACAGCACCCGATGCGGCGGCCGTGAGATACAGGCCGCGCCAGCGCGGCGCGCGCGGGCTCTTGCCGTGGTTCTCGAACAGCACCTGCGCGAACTCGCGCAGGCCGGGCCGCAGGGCGCGCACGGCCTCCAGGAATTCATGAATGGCGAGCCGGCCCGTCGCACCGGGCTGCTCGCGCAGCAATGCCATGCGCAGCGCGTGCAACTGCTCGGCGATCGGGTCGAACACGGCATCGAGCCGCTCCCCGGCCGGCGTCTCTATGAAGGCCGACGGATCGGTCAAGCGGTGCCCCAGCACCTGTGCCAGCACTTCGGGCGGCAGCGCGCCGTGCAGGGTTTCATATCCCGCGAGCCGTTCGAGCCCGGTCACGACGAGGTAGGTGGGCATCTGCAGGCGCAGCGTGTCGCTGGTCTCGTCGAGCAGGCGGCGCGCCCGCGCGGCCAGGGCTTTCAGTTCCGCCGCGTCGGCCTCCAGCAGGTCGGTGGCGGCCACGCACACCACCAGGCCGTTGAGCGGCAGCCGGTCGCGCCGCTCGGCCAGCGCGAGCAGCGAGTGCAGCCACAGGCCGCGCGATTGCGGCGCGCCGGCCATGTCGCCGACCGCCGCCGCATCGATCTCGATGGCCATCAGCCGGGACGTCAGCCACCAGCGCCACCACGCGCCGCCGGGGGCAGTGTCGTCCGCGCATTCGGCATGCGCCGTCGCGAACAGGCCCGGCAGGTTGGCCGCCGCGTCGCCGAAGCAAAGGAACCACGGCACCGGCGCCGCGGGCTTCTGCCGGTGCACGCGGCGCATGGCCTGCTGCGCCTGTGTCATGCCTTCCCTCAGCGCGGCGATGGCGCTCTCGCCGGCGCCGGCAGCGGGGTCGCCGAGCGCCGAGATGCGCTTTTGCAGACCACGCCGGCGCGCGCCCCGGCCCGCGTCGCGCACCACCGCGTACAGCAGGCAGAAACCTAGCAGGCACAACGACAGCAGCAGCCAGAGGCGATGGGTGGGCGACAGCAGCAGCGCGTTCATCGGGGGACGGTCTCGAGAAAAACGAAGTCGGCGATCAGCCGCTCGCTGTTCTTGCTGGCCGCGAGCGATTCGCGCAGCCGCAGCAGGTAGGTCGAGGCCAGTTCGAAGGGTGGCCGGTCGGAAGTCTCCGTGAGCGGCGTGGGCGACGACAGCACGGTGATCAGCACGCTGCCGAAGGGCGGGCTCACCAGCCAGCTCGAGGGAATGTCGCGGCCTATCTGCAGCGTCTCGCCGGCCTGCAGCCGGGTGGGAACCTGCCCGGCGTTGAGGTGCATGACCGAGCCGTCGACGGTGTAGTAGTCGACCCAGATGTAGCTGTCGTGGCGCGGCGCGACGACCTGCACGCGTACGTTGTCGCCTTCGCGCAGGCGGCCTTCGCGGGCCGAGGGCGCGTCGATGTCCAGCCCATAGGCCTTCTCGGTGTTGCGCATCTGGTAAGGCTTGAGGATGGCAAACACCTCGCAGTGCGGCCATACGCGCAGGCCGATGTCGAAGCGCGGCGCCTTCACGCCGGGCAGCGCGCTCACTTCGTGCTCCACGCGCGGCAGGTCGCCGGGCAGCGAGACGAAGCCGGTGACCCGCGTGCGGCCCTCGTGGTCGACGCTGGCCGTGAGGTCGGCACAGGCAAAAGTCTGAAGGTGCTGCTCGATGCGCTGGGCCAGGCCGGTGGCGGCCGCGGGCGGGCCGCTCGACCACAGCCACAGCATGTAGAGCAGGGGCACCGCGAGCGCCAGCGCGGCGCCGCTGAGCAGCAGCGTGCGGTCGCGCCGGCGCGTGTCGTTGGGGCCGCGCGGGTCGGGCACGTCGTACGGCTGCGGCGTGATGTGGTCCTGCACCAGGCTGCCCGTGGAGAGCGGGCGCAGCAGGAGCTGGCGGCCGTGCAGGTCCTTCAGCTTGCCCAGTTCGCCGTGGTCGCCGTCCTCGAAGTAGTACTGGCCCTTGAAGCCGAGCGACAGTGCGTGCCAGTACACCTCGCGCACGGCATCGTCGCTGGCGCCCAGGGCCGACAGGTGGTGGAAGAACTCGCTGTGCGCGTTGTTGGAGTTGAAGAGCTGCACCTGCAGCGGGGCCACCGTGCCTGCTGCCGTGGCGGCGTCGGGGTGGCGCGCGAGGATCTCGTCGATCCAGGCCACCATCGCGAAAGCCGCGGACTCGATCTGCGATGCGGGCGTGCCCGAAGCCTCGGCGGCGGCGCGCGCCGCATCGAGCAATTGCCGGGCCCGCTGCTGCGCCGCGTCATGCGGCAGCAGGGGCGCGCCGGACGCGATCGATGCGTCCAGTGCAAGGCCGGACGAGATGAAGCTGGAGAAGCAGTCTAGGAGGCGGGCCATGGGCGGGCCCGCTCATTCATGCATTGCGAAGGATGCCTTGCACCGGCGTCTGCAGCGATGGCACATGCCCATGTCCCCGGTTCCTTCGAGTGGGCGTTCATTCTTTCAAAGTGCTTGCGACAGGCGCCATACCGCTTGGGGTCTATGCCGTTGGTGGGGCCGCCGGCCTTGCTGCGCGGGGCATTCGCCGGTATCTTCGGCGTCTGCCGTGCGTTGCACGCTGGGACACGGGGAAAAGACATCATGAAAATACTGATCGCCGACGACCACCGGCTCGTCATCGAGGCGGTCAAAGCCAAGTTGTCGGAGCTGGAGCCCGGCATCGAATTCGTCCTGGCGATGAGCGTCGACGAATTGCTTGCCGGAGCCACCGACGACCTCGACCTGGCCCTGATCGACCTCAACATGCCCGGTGCCGATGGCCAGGCCCACATCGACGAAATCAGGCAGCGCCATCCGGCGGTGCCGGTGATCGTGCTGTCGGGCTACGAAGACCCGGCCATCATGCGCAACGCGCTCGAGCGCGGCGTGCTCGGATTCATACCCAAGGCCTATTCGCCCGACGTCATGCTCTCGGCCGTGCGGCTGGTGCTGGCCGGCGGCGTGTACGTGCCGCCGATGATGCTGACGGCGCTGCCGCCTGGCATCGTTGCCGGCATGGCGCCGCAGGCCGGAGCCGAATCGCTCGTGCGTGGCGGCGGCGCCGGCAGCAACGGTGGTGGCGGTGGCACCCAGACGCTGGAGCACCTGCGCAGCGTGCTCACCGAGCGGCAGGTCGAGGTGCTGCAGCTGCTGTCGCAGGGCAAGCCCAACAAGCTCATCGGGCGCAGCCTGGGCATCAGCGAAGGCACGGTGAAGATCCACCTGGCAGCCATCTTCCGGGCGCTCAACGTGCGCAACCGTACCGAGGCGGTGGTGGCGGCGCAGGCGCTGACCGAGGCGCAGCAGGCCTGAGCAGCCCGTGCACGGTCTCAGGCAATGACCGGTGCCGCGATCCCGTTGACTGTCGCGGCCACGGTGACGGTACGCCCCACGGTTGCGGTGTAGGTCGGATCCTTGACGCTGGTCACGTAGACGTACTCGCCCTTGACCGCGGCGGCCGTGACCGTCATCAGCAGGTAACCGCGGCGCGTCGTGTCGCAGTAGCCGACGTCGTCGATCAAGCCCAGTCCTGCCCCGATGGCCGATTGACCCAGTTGCGGGACGAGGGCGCTGCCATCGATGGAGCTCGCCACTGTGCCAAGCCCGGCGCCTTCGAATCCGCTCGACGTGACCGAGGTGCCGGCAAACTCGACGCCGACCTTGTCGCCTGCCAGGGTGGTCAGATGGGTGAACCAGCCGTTGTGCGAATCGCCGGAGAGCGTTACCAGCCGCTTGCCTTGCGTCTTGATGGTTTGCAGGATGGCCTCGCGCTGCGCCGGATAGCCATCCCATGCATCGAGGCTGTACGGCAGCCGCGGATTGGTCGCGGGGTCGAGCAGCGCAGTCTGTGTCGGATCGAGAGTGCCGCCGGAAGCGCGAACCGCCTTGGCCTGGAGGTACGCGCCGATCGCCGCCGGGGTGCCCGCGGGGTTGGAGGCCACTGTGGTCAGTACCGATGCCGGGAACCACATGCGGGCCATGATGGTCTGGTTGCCCAGCAACTGCCATGTCGCCGTCGATGCATTCATGCCGCTGGTGAGCCAGTTCTGCTGCTCGGCGCTCATCATCTGGCGCGACGCGTCGGGACGCACGCCATTCGCGGCCGGCGTCAGTCCGGCGAGATAGCGCGCGATGCCACCGTCGGCATCGCCGAAGTTGTTGTACTGGCGGTCCCGGCCTTCGATGCGCGTGTCCAGCATGTGCAGCGTGAAGATGTTGCCGAAGTCGAAGCGGCGATAGATCTTCAGCAGGTTGGCCGGGTCCGGTGTGCGGATCGGCATCCACTCGTGATAGACCTTGGCGGCGATGTTCTTGCGGGTCACCCAGTCGCCCTGCGTGGCCGGGTTGTGGTTCTCGGCACCGTTCACGTAGGCGTCGTTCGCAAGCTCGTGGTCGTCCCACACCGTGATCCACGGCATGCGGGCATGCGCGGCCTGCAGGTTCAGGTCCGACTTGTAGAGCGCATGGCGTGTGCGGTAGTCGTTCATCGTCACGATGTCGTTGGCGGGACTGGTGACGCGGTTGCCCGGGATGTTCGAGTTGCCGTACTTGCCGGGGTCCGAGCCGTACTCGTAGATGTAGTCGCCCACGTGCAGCGCGTACAGCGCGTCGGATTTCGCGGCCGCGTCGTATGCGTGGAAGTAGCCCTCGGAGTAGAGCGAGCAGGAGAACACGGCGAACTTGACCGACGCAGCGTTGGTCGCGGGCAGTGTGCGCGTGGTGCCTATGGTCGACGACGCGCCGCTGGCATCGCGAAAGCGGTAGAAGTAACTGGCACCGGCCACGAGGCCCGTCACGTCGACCTTGGCCGTGAAGGAAGCGCTTTCGGTGGCGGTCACCATGCCGTTGCGAACCACCTTGGCGAAGGCGGCGTCGCTGGCCACTTCCCAGGTAAGCGCTACGTCGGCGGTGCTGCCTGGAACCTTGGCGTGCGTCCAGAGAATCACGCGATCCGTCAACGGGTCTCCGCTGGCGACTCCAAATGCGAATGCCGCCGGAGTGGGGGCGGCCGGTGCGGGCGCCGGGGCCGGAGCCGGTGCCGGAGGAGCGGTGAAGTCGAACCCGCCGCCGCCACTGCCTCCTCCCCCGCATGCCGCCAACGAGCCGGCCGCTGCAAGAGCAGCCGCGCTGGCAGAAGACTTGACGAGAAAATCCAGGAAGTCGCGGCGGTGCCGATTCGCGACCTCGCGCGGGTCCGTGTCCGTGGTGGCCTGGTTGATCGTTGAGGTACTTTGCTTGTTCATGTGAAGGTTCCGACTGAGTCACGCATTAGGTGGAACCAACATGACGCACGCATGAAGAAGCGATGGCGGCTTTCTTGCGTTGCGGCCGCTCACGCACTGGTTGGTGTTGTCGCGCTCGGCGGCGATCTTCCGTGCGCTCGACGTACGCAACCGCACCAAGGCGATGGCTTCATCCGCTTCCTTATTCCCTACTGGCCGCCCGCGTCGGCCTGCACCAGCAGTTCGAACTCCGGCACCGTCACCGTGCCGGTGTTGTCGATCTCCAGCCTGTATCTGCTGTAGGGCTCGGTATTCGCCTTCAGCGCAAACGGGCGGGTCTGCTGGCGCCACTGGAAGCTCTCGTTCGTGCGCTCGTCCAATGTGACCCATGTGACGCCGTCCTTCGATGCCTTGAGCTTCCAGCTCTTCGGGTCCTGGTCCGCGCCCTGCGCGCCCGAGGTCAGGGTGTAGATCCTGAGCACCCTGGCCGGCTGGTTCGTGGCGGCGTCGGCCTCTATCCACGCGGCCGCCGACGCGCTCTGCCACGCGGTATCTGAGTCGCGGTCGTACACGTTCGACAGCTGGGCCGGCGTGCTCGATGACACCGTGTACGTGCCGGTAGGCAGCAGCGACTGCAGCGGTGCAGGCTTCGCATTGCCCTGCGTGATCGAGCCGGGCACGTCGTTGTCGCCCGTGCCCCACGACGAGGGTTGTGCGCCCATGGCGAAGTCCAGCGTCGCACCGTCGGCGATCTCGGTGTGCAGCAGGTAGCTGCGCGTGATCGGCTGGCCGTTCAGCCGCAGGCCCTGCACATAGCGGTTGGTCTCGCTCACGTCGGGCGCGTTGATGACGATGCGCTTGCCGTTCTGCAGGTTCACGGCCATCTTCGCAAAGTAGGGCGCGCCGATGGCGTACTCGGGCCGTCCCATGCTGACCGGGTAGAAGCCCATGGCGCTGAACACGTACCAGGCCGACTGCTCGCCGTTGTCCTCGTCGCCGATGTAGCCGCTGCCGTCGGGAACGCCCTTGCCGTCCAGCCCTGGCGTGTAGAGCTTGTCCATCGCGTCGCGCAGGTGCTTCTGCCCTTCGGCCGGCGCGCCCGCGTAGTTGTACATGTAGATCGAGTGATGCACCGGCTGGTTGGAGTGCTGGTACTGGCCGACCTTGGCCAGCACGCTCACTGCGTGGGCTTCCTTGATCTCGTGGATCACCGTCCAGTAGCTGCCGGGCGACAGGTAGGTCGGCGCCGAGAAGAAGGTGTCGAGGCTGGCCTTGAGCTGCGCGCGTCCGCCGTGCAGGTTGGCAAGGCCCTGGCCATCCTGCGGCGCGAGGAACTGGTACGACCAGGCGTTGCCCTCGGTGGAGCCGTAGCCCCAGTCGTCGGGCGTGTTGCCGTCGTCGGTCCACTTGCCGGAGCTGCCCTTCTCGCGGAACCACTTGCCGGCCCAGGCGCCCGTGCCCTGGTCGGAGAAGAGGCGGGCGTAGTTCAGCGCGCGGTCGATGAAGTAGGCGTAGTCGTCGGGCTTGTTCAGTGCCTTGGCCATCTGGGCGACGCCGAAGTCGTTGAGGTTGGCTTCGAGCGACCAGGCCACGCTCTCGCGCGACATCGTGTCCGACGGCACGTAGCCGTAGAAGATCGACTTGTCCATGTTCTTGCGGCCGCGGGCGTTGTCGCTGCTGTAGACCGAGGCGTTGCGCAGCATCGACGCATAGGCCGCATCGACGTCGAAGTTGCGCACGCCCTTGAGGTATGCGTCGGCGAAGATCACGTCGGAGCTGGTGGCGACCATGCTGTCGCGGTAGTCGGGGCCCGACCAGCGCGGCACCCAGCCGCCGTCCTTGTAGGCGTTGACGAATCCGTCCAGCATCTCGCCCGCCTGAGTCGGAACGAGCAGCGAATAGAGCGGCCAGGTGGTGCGGTAGGTGTCCCAGAAGCCGTTGTTGACCCAGATCTTTCCCTGTCTTTTGGGCGTGCCGGAGATGTACGGGCTCATGTAGGTCGCCGTGCCCTTGCCCTTGCCGGTGGCCGGGTCGCGCACGTTCTCCCACGCGGAGTTCGGATAGAGGAAGGCCCGGTACATGTTCGAGTAGAGCGTGACCTTCCTGTCTTCGAAGGCCTTCACGGCCTCGGGTGTCTTCGCATCGGCGGCGGTGCCTTCCACCTGCACCGTGTTGAGCTTGTCGTCCCATGCTGCGGCGGCCAGCAGCCGGATGTCGTCGAAGCCCTTGTCGGCGATCTCCTGCGCCAGGTTGTCCTTCGCCTGGTCGATGCTGATGAAGGAGGTGGCGATCTTCATGCCCGCGGTCTTCCCGCTGCCGGGCGTGGCGAACTGCACCCAGGTCGTGAGACTGCCGGTGTCGATGTTCTTCGAGGCCACGATGGGCGCATCGAACTTCGCGTGGAAGTACATGAGCGGCGCGTTCTTGTCGCCGTTGTTGTCGACCGTTCCGGACACGGTGCCGTTGGCGGTGTCCACGCTCAGGCTGCCGGAGCCCTCCGAGGCGAAGCGGTCGAGCAGCACGGTGGCCGTGGCCATCGATGCCGGCATGGTGAAGCGGAAATACGCCGCATGGTCCGTCGGCGTGATCTCGGTCTTGATGCCGTTGTCGAAGGTAACGCTGTAGTAGTGCGCGTGGGCGACCTGCGTTGCACGTGAATAGGTCTGCGCCCGGTTCCATGTGTCGGTGGCGTTCACGTCGGCGATCGGCATGATCGACAGCGACTGCCTGTTGCCGATCCACGGGCTGGGCTCGTGCACCGTGGCGAAGGACTGGATCGTGGTGATGGGAGAGCCGTCGGAGGTTTCGCCGGTGCTCGTGTGGAACTGGTAGAACCAGTTGTTGTCGTCGCGGTTGACCGGCGTCCAGAAGTTGAATCCGAAGGGCACGGCGATGGCGGGGAAGGTGTTGCCCCGCGTGAAGTCGCCGCTCGAATTCGCGCCGCGCATGGTGTTCACGTAGTCGGCGAGGGCCTGCTTGACGAACGGCGTGCCTGCCCCGCCGTCCGGTGGGGTGACGGGTGTCGCCGTAGCCGTGCCGTCGGTGTTCGCCGAGCCGGGAACCACGGAACCGGTGGTGCCGCCCGTCGATCCCGACGATGGCCAGAGCGCGTTGTTCGATCCGCCACCGCCGCCGCCGCAGGCGGCCAATAGCGAAACCCCCATGGCCAGCGCGAGCCGGCACAGTCTTCGAGTGCTCATCAGGTTGTCTCCCTTCTTGCTGCAAACGCACCGCGTTGCGCGATGCAGTCTAGGGAGGAGGCGCGGGGGCCGTGCCTGTGCTTTCCCGCAAGCAATGCAGCGTTGCCAACGCAACAAGAGTGCGCTGGAAGAGAGCGAACGAAGAACCGCTGCGGTGCAGTCGTGCGAGCAGTGCGATCAGGCCCTGCGGCCGATCGCCCACACGCTGGCGCATCCGCTGCACACGCACGCGACGCTGCGCCGAGCCGCCGCCGCTACCAGCGGTAGGCGAACTTCGCCTGCACCGCGCGGCCCTGGCCGAAGTACTGGCCGTTGCCCGCGACGTAGTTCCTGTCGGTGAGGTTGGTGGCGTTCAGCGCGAAGCTGTAAGGGCCGCGCTCGTAGCGCAGGGCCGCGTCGAGCAGCGTGTAGGGCGGGTTGTAGAGGCTGTTGTCCGTGTTGGCCGGCACCTTGCCGACATGGCGCACGCCGCCGCCGATGCTCCAGCCCTGCAGCGCGGGGCTGCCGAAGCGGTAGTCGAGCCATAGCGAGGCGGTCTGGCGCGCCGTGTTGAGCGGCTGCCTGCCCACTTCCGCGGGGTTCAGGCTGCGGGTGACCTTGGCGTCGAGCAGCGTGTAGCTGGCCACCAGCTTGAGCTGCTTCGTGATCGCCGCGCGTGCCTCGAACTCCGGGCCGCGCGTGCGCACCTCGCCGATCTGCGAGACCGGACCGATCACGTACGGATCGAAGGTGGGCGAATTGTTCTTGCGCAGGTCGAAGACCGACACGGTGAAGAGTGCGTCCACGCCGGGTGGCCGGTACTTCAGGCCCGCCTCGAACTGGCGACCGAGCTCGGGCTTCAGCAGCGTTCCGCCGGCGATGGCGCCAGACAACGGCGTGAACGAGGTCGAGTAGCTGAAGTAAGGCGCCTGGCCGTTCGGCGCCAGATACAGCAGGCCCGCGTTGTAGGTGGTCTTGGCGTTGGTGTCGATGCCGAAGGACTGGGCCACCAGCCGGCTGACGCTGCTGCGCGCGCGGTCCTGCCGCACTGTCAGCCCCAGCGACCATGGCCCGTTGCGCATCTGGTCCTGCACGTAGAAGCCACGCTGCGTGATGCTGTTGTCGTTCAGCCCGTTCAGGGGTGGGTCGGACACCGGCTGGCCGTAGACCGGCGCGAAGGCGTCGATGGATGGCGCCGGGCCGATGCCGTTCTGCTGCGAGCTCGTCTGCCGCTGGTACTCCATGCCCATCAGCAGGGTGTGCGAGACGGGGCCGGTGCTGAAGCGGCCTTCGACCTGGGTGTCGAGCGTGGTGCTGCGGTTCCTTTCGCTGGCCCGCATCACCTGGCGATCGAGCGTGCGCTGGTCGCTCTGGAAGCTGCTGCCGTAGACCTGCCGGTAGTCGATGTCGAGCTTCGCGTGACGCGCGTTCTGCCGCAGGGTCCAGTTGTCGTCGAGCTGGTGTTCGAACAGGTAGGTGAGCGAGAACGCGTCGCGGTTGTAGTGGTCGAAGCCGGGCTCTCCCGTGTAGCGCTCGCGCGGAATGCTGCCCCACGGGTTGGGCGTGATGAGCGCGCCCTGCGGCCAGATGCTCTTGGGCGTCGTGCGGTCGCGCGTGGCCTCCGCCATCAGCGTGACCTTGGTGCGCGGGGAGAGCGTCCACGTCAGCGAGGGCGCGATGAAGCTGCGGTCGTCGCGCGAGTAGTCGGTCTGGCCGTCGCTGTTGCGCAGCACGCCGTTGAGCCTGAAGAGCAGGCTGCCGTCGGCGTTCATCGCGCCGCCGATGTCGAAGCTGGCCTGGCGGCGGTTGCTGTTGCCCACCGAGAGACTCACTTCGCGCACCGCCTCCGCCGAGGGCCGCTTCGACACCATGTTGATGGCGCCGCCCGGCGCCGACGGGTCGTAGACCGCGCCCGGCCCCTTCAGCAGTTCCACGCGCTCCAGCGCCTGCGGCTCGACCAGCCAGCGCGTGGCGAAACTGTTGGTGGGGAGCTTGAAGCCGTCGAGGTACTCGGCGGGCGCGAAGCCGCGCACCGTGAGCGAGGCGAAGCGCGTGTCGTAGCCGCTCACTTCGGTGAGCACGCCGGCCGAGTAGCGCAGCGACTGCTCCACGGTGTGCACGGCCTGGTCGTCCATCTGCGCGCGCGTGATGACGGTGACGGCGCGCGGCGTCTCGAGCAGCGGCGTGTCGATGCGGGTGGCGGTGGCGCTGCGCCGCGCCACGTAGCCATCGACCTGGCCGTCGGCGCGCTCGCCCGCCGTCGTGACGGTGACCGTCGGCAGTGCGGCGCCCGTGCCGGAAACGGCCGCGCTCGCTGCTGCGGCGGGGCGCACCGCATACGCGCCGCTCGTGCCGGGCACGGCCTCCAGCCTGTGGGGCGACAGCAGTTCGGCGAGACCCTCGGGCACCGTGCGGCTGCCCTGGATCGGGCCGGCGCTCTTGCCGCGCACCAGCGCCGGATCGAAGGACAGCGTGATGCCGGCCTGGCGCGCGAAGGTGCTGAGCGAGTCTTCCAGCGCGCCGGGCGGAATGTCGAAACCGGCGCGTGCGGGGGCCTCCGCCGGCCGCGCCTGGGCGCGTGCGGATCCCGCAGGCACGAGCCAGCCCGCCGCGACGCCCAGCAGCAGCGCGGGAAGCAGGGTGGGCCTTGCCGGCCGGAAGCGCCAGAACCCGGGATGGCGGTCCGGAGGAAGTCTTCTCAACGTCGCGCGATGGTCAATGTGCCTCCAGTGCCATGTTCGAGCCGGACCGGCAGCGTGCGCACCAGCGCTTCGAGTGCGCGGCCGACCGGATCGGGCCCGTTGAGCTGGAAAACGCCCGACACGCGCAGCGAGGCCGCGTCCGCGTCGCAAAGCAGCGGTGTGCCGTGGTAGCGCGCCAGTTCGGCGACGAATGCGTCCAGCCGCATCTGCCTGGCCACCAGTGCGCCATCGGTCCAGGCGTCGGGCTCGAAGCTGCGGTCCACGATGCGCTGGGGCGGTGCCGCGTCGGCTCGCACGATGTAGCCGTCGCCGGCCTGCGCGACCACCGGCTGCGCGTCGCCGCCGGCGGTGTGGATGGCCACGCGGCCTTCGATCATCGACAGCCGCGTCTGGCCGTCCTGCTCCCGCACGCCGAAGCGCGTGCCCAGCGCCTCGAAGCGTGCGTGCGGGGTCTCGACCCAGAAGGCGCGGTGGCCGAGCAGCGCGCCGCTGTCGGCGCCGGTGCGCACGAAGAGTTCGCCGCGGTTCAGCACGATGCGCCGCTGGCGCGGCGAGAAGATCACCTGCACTTCGGAGCCGGTATTGAGGTTCAGCTCGGTACCGTCGGCCAGCGTCACGCGCTTGCGCTCGCCCACGGCGGTGGCGTAGCCGGTGCGCTGCTCCCAGGGTTGCTCGCGCCAGACGAACAGGCCGATCACGCCGCCGGTGGCCGCGAGGCCCATCACGCCGATCGCTCCCAGCGCGCGGCGGCGGCCCTGCTGCGCCCGCATGCGGGTGGCGGCCTGCAGCGCGCCGTGGGCCAGCGCGCCGCCCGTGTCGCTCATGCGGGGCACCTGCCGGAAAGCGTCCTCCACGGCCTGCACCTGCTGCCAGGCCTGTTCGTGAGTGGGGTGCGCGGCGCGCCATGCGTCGCATTCGTCGTGCGCTTTCGTGTCGGCGCTGCCGGAGCCGAGCCGCACGGCCCAGGCGATGGCCTGGTCGAGCAGGTCGGAAGAAGGGGAGGCTGCTGCGTTCATCTCAGTGCAAGGCAATGGCGGATGGCGGTCGCCATGTATTTCTCGACGGAGCTCAGGCTCACGTTCAGGCGCTGCGCGATCTCGGCATAGCCGAGGCCGTCGAGCCGCGAGAGCAGGAAGGCGCTGCGCGCCTTGGCGGGCAGGCCGTCGAGCATGGCGTCGATGCGCACCAGCGACTCGATCAGCAGCATCTGCGCCTCGGGCGAAGGCGCCTGCGGCTCCGGCAGGGCTGCAATCGCTTCCAGGCAGGCGCGCTCCAGCGTGCGGCGCCGCACGTGGTCGACCACCAGGCCGTGCGCGATGGTGGTGAGCCAGGCGCGCGGCTCCCGCACCTCGTCGACGTCCCGCGGGCGGCCCAGCACCCGCAGGAAGGTGTCCTGCGCCAGGTCGGCGGCGTCGCCCGCGTGGCCGAGCTTGCGGCGCAGCCAGCCGAGCAGCCAGCCGTGATGGTCGCCGTAGAGGGTTTCCACGCTGCGCGAAGGAGGGCGGTCCGGCATGGAGAGGGAGGGGAAGTCGTTCGGGAACGCTGCGAATGCGGCAGGCATGAATCTATCTCACTGCGTTGACATTTGTGACCGAAGTTCTGCCGCGCCTGCATCCCCCCGGGGGCCGATGGCCCCGGGTCTGCATGATCGGCGCCAGCGTGGACAGGGCCGAAGTGCCGGCGCTGCCCGCCTCGCAGCGGCTGAAGCCCACCGCGAGCGCGAGGCCGGCAGCCGCTGCGCCGAGGCAGCATCCGTCGACCAGCCAGGACCGCAGTGGACCGGCGCTGCGGGGGCGCGATGGCATGTGGGCCTGGAAGATGCCGGTATGCCGGCGGGTGGCCATCACAGCAGCCCCTTTGGAGCGCGCGCGATGCGCCTGTCCTCCAGCGCGAACCGCAGCGTGAGGCAGCCGTCGCCCAGCGGCGAGGGTGCGGTGTAGATGCGCGCGCCATGCCGCGCGGCGATGGCCTGGCAGGCGTGGACATGGGGCGCGACCGGGCGGCCGGCGCCGGTCTCGAAGGCCCGGGACAGGCGCGGGGGTGTGTCGGCGTCGGCCTCGCGCAGGCTGATCACCGCCTGGTGCCCCTCGGCACGCGCCAGCACTTGCAGCGTGGTGCCCTGCGGCAGGGTGGCGGCTGCCGCATCGGCGATGTGCGCCATGAGCCGGGGCAGGTCGCCGGCGACAGCGGTCACCGTCAGCGGAGCGTCCGGCATGTTCATGTCGAGTCCGATACCGCGCTGCGCCAGCGTCGCGCCGTGGACGGCCGCGAGCGTGCGCAACGGCTGCCGCAGGTCGATGCGCTCGCGCACGACGACGGATTGCTCTCGGGTGGCTACGTGGGCCGGTGGCGTGCCCGCGGCGCGCGTCCCGATCGTCTTGCCCGTGAGCCAGGCGGCGCCCAGCGCAAAAAGGGCGGCCACCACGAGGCCGAGGCTGCCGGTGCTCATCGGGCGGTCTCCCGGCGGTGCGAAGCGCGCTGTGCTGCCTGGCTGGAAGTGTTCTGAAGCATGGGGAGGCGGTTCCTCTTCGGGTTTCAGGTGGATTCACTCTCTTGCCGAACGAAGCGGCAGAACCCGCAATGGCGCGTCGAAAAAATGCCGATGTCAGTACCTGCACTCGGGCGCGGCCCGGTCCAGCAGGGACACGATGCGCGCGACCAGCCGCTCGCTGTAGGCGGGCGCGGGGTGCAGCACGTCGGCCATCTCGGCGGGCTTGAAGGACACGGCGCCCCAGTCGGCGAACAGTGCGCCGGTTTCGCCGGCCACCCGGCGGGCGATGTCGTCGGCCGCGTCCCGGCCCAGGAGCGGATGCGTCTGCCGGCTGAGCCCGGTGATCACCGGCGTGCGGCCCTCGGCCTGGACGTGCGCGACCATGCGGCGCAGCGCGGGCTCATAGGGCTGGCCGAACTGCCCGTCGTTGATGCCGTGCTGGAGCACCACGAAATGCGTGGTGAGCGGCGCCGTGGAGAACACGGGCGCGCGCTGGGCGGCCGTCGTGCCGGGTGCGCTGTTGTCGATCACCGTGTAGGCGGGGCGCAGGCGTCTGAGCATCGCCGCGGGCGGCTCGTCGAAGCGCTGGTTGTTGGCGTAGCTGCCGTGGAGGATCGAGTCGCCCTCGAAGGTGACGGTGCAGTCGCGCGCGCCCGGGGGCGCGTCGTCGGGCGCTGTCGGGCGGGCGGAAATGCCGCTCTTTCCATGGTTGCTGCTGCTGGTGCCGACGCTGCTGCGGGTGTCTCCGCAGGCGGGAACCAGCGCGCCGATCGCGAGGATGGCGAGCAACGTGAGTGCGATGTCGGACAGCCGGACGCAGGCTGAGCGGTGGCGTGCAGGAAGGATAACCAAGGCAATCTCCGGATGGCGCTTCTGGCAATTCAGAGGCTTTCATCCGGTTGCCGAACGAGATGCCGGAACCCGCAATGCCCGGCTGCAAAAAAGGAGAAAAAAGAGAGGGCCCGGTCTCAGTCCTTCGAAGCCGCGCAGGCCATCTGCAGCTGCTGGAGGCGCGAGCGGAAAGCGACCGCGTCGTGCCAGTCGTCCACCACGAAGCGGTGATCGCGTGCGGCGGGAATGTCGGCGCCCCGGGCGACGGTCACCCAATAGCGCTCGTCCACCGAGAACGCGATGTGAAGCGTCTCCAGCCGCACCGAGGCGATCGTCTCGCGTCCGCCCGGCGGCGTGGTCGCGAGCCGCAGGACGCAGGGCGTCGCCAGCGTCAGCTTCGCATCCACGCCGCGCGCTTCGTGCAGCAGCATGTCGTTGAGCGCGTGGATGTGCTCGGCGGGGCTCAGGGTGTTGGCGGCGGGTGCGTCCTTCGTCGGATAGCCGTCGGTGCAGGCGCTCGCCGCCGCGGCGAGCGCGGCGGCGATCCAGCGTACGGCCGCTGGCGCCGTCACACGACCAGGGAGGCGATGCCCGCCACGCCCGCGCAGGCGGCCACGCCGGCAAGCAGCCCGGCATCGCGGTGGTTCGCGACGATGCGTTCGCGCCACGCCAGATACAGCAGCAGGAGGCAGGCGCCGAAGGTGACCAGGGTGAGTTCGTTCATGAGAGAAAAAAGCGATTGCGCGTTGGGTTGAATCGAATGCCCGCGTCGGCCGCGGCCGCGCAGGACGAACGCGACGCGCAGGCACAGCGGCCCGCGCGTCGCGGTTTTCCAAGGAGCGATGGAGAGAGAAAAGACGCGAGGCGAGCAAGCCCGCGTCGTCGCCTAGGCGGCGATGTGCTGCGTGCGCGGCGGTTTCAGCGGGACCCGTGGCACGCGGGACGCGGGCGTGTGCATGTCCTGCGGCGGTGCCGCGCCGCGCCATGCGGCGTGATGCAGGGCGGCGTTGCGCAGCCCGCAGATTTCGGAGAGATCCGGCGCCAGCTCCGTGGCCGGCGACCGTTCCTGGAGCGTGGAGAGAGGCTCCGCCGGCGCCTCGCAACCGGCATCCTGCAGATGAAGCACGGCCGCGACCGGGGCCATCGCTGCCTCATGCGACTGGGCCAGCGCGGCAAAGCTCTGGCAGCCCAGTGCGAGCACGAGCAGCAGCGACAGCAACCAGCGTGGCATCGTCAGGCAGGAGGGCGGCGATGCGATCTCAGCGTTTGGCGAACACGCCGTTCCACGCGAACACCGAGTTGGGTGCGTTCACGCGCAACGGCAGCGCGGCGGGGCTCGGCAGGGCTTCCTTTTTCCTCGGTGCCGGCTCGTGCTCGACGCGCACGCCCTTGGCAAGCTGGTCTTCGACCAGGCTCTGCAGCGTGACGGAGCCCAGGAACTCCATGACGTGGTGCTTGGCGGAGGCCCAAAGAGCCTCGGTCGAATAGCAGCCCTTGCTGCCGGGTTCGCTCTTCTTCGGCGAGTCCTCGGTGTCGGCCAGCGGCTGGCCGTCTACGGAGGCGAGGATGTCCGCCACCGTGATTTCGGACGCACGGCGCGTCAGTGTGTAGCCGCCGCCCGGCCCGCGTGTTGCCTTGATCAGCGCGTGCTGGCGCAGCTTGCTGAACAGCAGTTCGAGCGATGAGCGGGCAATGTGCTGGCGCTTGCTGATGGATGCCAGTGGCACGGGGCCGTCCTGCTCGCGCATTGCGACATCGATCATGGCCGTCAAGGCGAAGCCGCCCTTCGTCGTGAGACGCATGGAGTGTTCCTCGTTGTTGGGTTTTTGCAAACGATGGGGCATAGGTGTGCAAAAGGCCCCGAAAAGTTTCCGGGACATGGCAACGAGGTTTTTTGAAACAGTTTGCAAGAGGCCGCGCCGACGCCGCGGCCCCACGTTTCAGGCGGCTGTCGTCTGGCGCGCGATGACCTGCAGCAGGTTCTTCGCCGCGCCGACGCCCATGTTCACGTAGGCGTCGCCGGTCACGCCGCCGATGTGGGGGCTCAGCACGATGTTCTTCTCGCCCTGGAAGGGATGGCCTGGCGTCATCGGCTCGGCGGCGAAGCTGTCCAGCCCGGCCATGCCTACCTGGCCGGAGCGCACTGCTGTCAGCAGCGCCGCTTCGTCGATCAGGCCGCCACGCGCGGTGTTGATGACGATCACGCCGCGCTTGCAGCGTGCCAGCGTCGCGGCATCGAGCAGCCCGCGGTTGTCGTCGGTCAAGGGGCAGTGCAGGGAAATCGCATCGGACTCGGCCCAGAGGGTTGGCAGGTCCACGGCCTGCACGAAGGCCGGAAGGTTCCGCGCATACGGATCGAATCCGAGCACGCGCATGCCGATCGCATCGGCCATGCGCGCGAAGCGCAGCCCGATGGCGCCGAGCCCGACGAGGCCGATGGTGCGACCGCCGAGCTCCAGGCTCTTGTGCGTCGCCTTGTCCCAGTGGCCGGCATGCATGCGGGTGTCCAGTGCCACCACCGACTTGGCGCAAGCCAGCAGCAGCGCCAGCGCCTGCTCGGCCACCGCCGCCGCGTTGGCACCCACGGCCGCGACGACCTCGATGCCGCGCGCCTGCGCCGCTGCCTTGTCGATGGTGTCCGTGCCGCTGCCGTGCTTGGAGATCACCTTGAGCGAAGGGGCCGCATCCATCACCGCGGCGCCCACCTTGCCGTAGCGGACGATGATGGCCACGGGGTCGTGCGCGCGGCACAGGGCCACGAGGTCGTCCTCGGTCGGCGTCCGGCCTGCGTAGACGACTTCGTATCCTTCGAGCAGATCGAGTGCCTGCGGCGCGAGGTCCGCGCCCGTCACCAGGATGGCAGCCGTCACAGCGTCTCGCCTTCCTTCAGGACGCCGGCCGTGCGCACGGCTGCATCGAGCCACCTGGCGGCGGTGTTGCCGCCCTTGATGGAGGCGATGCGCGCGGCCTCGTCCTCGACCTTCTTCGCCGCCAGGGGCAGCAGCGATTCGATCTTCCCGCGCTCCACCACGACAACGCCGTCGCCATCGCCCACGACGAAGTCGCCCGCATGCACGGTGACGCCGCCGATCGACACCGGGTGCCCGATGCGCCCGCCGATGTTCTTGGTCGGCCCGTTCGGATTGGTGCCGACGCAGAAGACCGGGAAGTCCATCTCGTCGATCTCGTTGCTGTCGCGGCAGGCCCCGTCGATGACCACGCCGGCAATGCCGACCTGCCTGCAGGCGGTCATCATGATCGTGCCCATGAGCGCGGAGGTCTGGTCGCCCTTGCCGTCGATCACGAGCACGTCGCCGGGCTTCGCCATGGCAATGGCGGCATGGATCATCAGGTTGTCGCCGGGGCGCACTTCCACCGTGATCGCGGTGCCGGCCAGCTTCATGCGGGGGCGCAGCGCCTTGATGCGACCGTCCAGCGCGCCGCGCCGTCCGGCCACGTCGGCCAGGATGGCGGGCTGGAACTCGGCCGCCTGCGCCACGATGTGAGCAGGCACGCGCTCGAAGTTGCGGACGATGTCGGGAAGGGCGGATGACATGTGAAGTGCTTTCGGAAGGAAGAAGTGATGGGGTGAAAGAGGGCGGTGCTCAGTCCAGCCGGATGCCCGAGACCTTGACGACGGCGCCCCAGCGGACACCGTCCGTGCGGATCAGCGACGCGAACTTCTCGGGCGGGCCGGACATCACTTCCGCGCCTTGCGCTGCGAGCTTCTTCTGCACCTCGGGCGTGGCGAGCGCCTTGTTGAAGGCGGCGTTGAGCTTTGCGATCGCGTCCTTCGGCATGGCCGCGGGGCCCGCCACGCCGAACCAGGTGACGGCCTCGAAATCCTTGTAGCCCGACTCGGCCATGGTCGGCACGTCGGGCAGGTCGCGGTTGCGCTGCAGCGAGGTCACTGCCAGCGCGCGCAGCTGGCCGCTCCTGATCTGCGCGATCAACGTCGGCACCGACGAGATGTACATCTGGATCTGGCCGCCGACCAGGTCGGTCAGGCCTTGCGATGCGCCCTTGTAGGGCACGTGCGTGAACTGCACGCCCGCGGCCTTCTGGAACTGCTCGGTGGCGAGATGGGCCACCGTGCCGTTGCCGGAGCTTGCGTAGTTGAGCGCGGTGGGTTTTGCCTTCGCGGCAGCGACCACGTCGGCGAGCTTCTTGTATGGCGAGTTGGCGGACACCACCAGCACCAGCGGCGCGGAGGCCACCAGTCCGACGGCAGCAAGGTCCTTCACCGGGTCGTAGGGCAGCTTGGCATAGAGCGACGGATTGATCGCGAGGTTGCTGGTCTGTCCCAGCACCAGCGTGTAGCCGTCCGGGGCGGCCTTGGCTGCCGCGTCGACGCCGATGTTGCCGCCGGAGCCGGGCTTGTTGTCGATGACGATGGTCCAGCCTTCGGAGGTCGCGACCTTGGTCGCCACCTCGCGGGCAATGATGTCGGTGCCGCCGCCCGGCGGGAACGGCACGACGAGGCGGATGGGGCGTGCCGGATAGCCCTGCGCCAGCGTCGCGCCGCAGGAAAGAAGAAGGGCGAGGCCGAGGGCCGCGCGGCGATGGATGGAGCCGGGGCTCGATGTGCGCATGGGTCTGTCTCCGAATCGTTGGTCTGTCTGCAAGTGCCTGCGAGCGGTGGTGCTCCGGGGCATGAGGCGACTTTAGGCAGGCGTTCCATTCCATACAATGGTGGTCCACTGAACGGACCATGGACCACTCTGTGAAACGAGTTTCAACGGCCAGAACCAAACGCACAGAGGTGGTCGAGCTGCCGCGCGAGGCCGATCCGGAGGCCGCAGGCGGAGTAACGGCGGTCACCCGCGCCCTGCAGCTGCTCGACGCCTTCGGCATGCAGGACGAGCGCCTCTCGCTGGCCGAACTGACCCGTCGCAGCCAGATGCACAAGACCACCGCGCTGCGGCTGCTGCGCACGCTGGCGCTTGCCGGCTACGTGGTGCAGCGCGACGACGGCGAATGGCGGCTCGGCCCCGCGGCGGGCTGGCTCGGGGCTCGCTACCAGGCCAGCTTCGATGCCAACAACGTGGTGGAGCCGATGCTGCTCGCCCTGTCGCAGGCAACGGGCGAGAGCGCCGCGTTCTATGTTCGCGAAGGAAACTCAAGAACTTGCCTGGCGCGCGTGGAGGGGCCGCAGCCCATCAGGCACCACGCACGCATGGGCGCGATGCTTCCGCTGGACAAGGGATCACCGGGGCGGGTGATTCTTGCGTTCTCCGGCGAACCCGGAAAGCTCTACGAGGACATCCGCAAGAAGGGCTATCACTTCTCCATCGGCGAGCGCGAGAAGAACGTGGCGACCGTGTCGGCGCCGGTCTTCGGCCTGCGCTGGGCGCTGCTGGGCTCGGTGTGCATCTCGGGGCCCGCGGACCGCCTGCCCAAGGCGAAGCTGCTGGGCCACGCGAAGACGATCATGAAGGCCGCGAACGAGCTCTCCTATGCGCTGGCCGGCAGGCCCACCGCGCAGACACCGGCCGTCGTCTCGACCTGGCATCCCTAGGCCGGGCCGGCCGTCAGTCGTACCTGCGCTCCTCGATGCTGCGCTCGAGAAAACGCCAGAGCCGCTCGTCTTCGCTGAAGGCCACGTTGAAGCGCAGCCAGCCGGTGGGGCGCGGGTTGACCAGGAACAGCTGCCCCGGGCCGAGCATGATTCCCTCGGCGGCGGCGCGTCGCGAGAGCTCGGCGCTGTCGGCGATGTCCGGGTGCCGGGCCCACAGGTACATGCCGGCCGCCGCTTCGTGGAACAGCTCGAAGCCCAGGCCGCCCAGCCGCCTCGCGACGCTGCCTTGCGCCTGTGCGAGGCGCTCGCGCAAGGCTTTCAGATGCTTGCGCCAGCGGCCGTCGGTCACGGTGCCGAAGGCCAGGCGTTCGGTGATGTCGGATGAAGTGAGGCCCGAGATCATCTTGAGCTGCGCCAGGTCTTCGAGCAGTTCGGGCTGGGCGACCACGTAGCCCACGCGGATGTTCGGCGAGATGGTCTTCGAGTAGCTGCCCACGTAGACCACGCGGCGCAGCTGCCCCAGGCTGGCCAGCGAGGGGCGCATCGATGCGTCCATCTCGGCGTAGATGTCGTTCTCGACCAGCGTGAAGTCGTGCGCCTGGGCCAGCTGCAGCAGCTGAACCAGTTGCGGCAGCGAGGCCATCGAGCAGGTCGGGCTCTGCAGCCGCGGCTGGGTGAAGAAGGCCTTGGGCCGGTGCACCGCGAGCAGCGCCTCGAGCGCGGGCATGTCGTAGCCCGAAGGGATGCGTGGCACGCCGATGATCTCCACGCCCAGGAAGCGCAGCATGAACATCAGGTTCGGATAGCCGGGGTCGTCCACCAGCACCGAGTCGCCCGGCTTGAGCAGGCGCCGCGCGACGAGGTCGAGCGCCTGGCTCGAACCCTGGGTCAGCAGCACCTGGGCCGCCTCGACCACGATCTGCTGTTCCGAAAGCGCCTCGGCCGTCGCCATGCGCAGCGCCATGTGGCCGAAGGGCAGGCCGTAGCCGCCGATGTCGGTGCCTTCGGAGGCCAGGTGGCGCAGGCTGCGGCGCATGCCGTCCTCGAACAGCCAGTCGTGCGGCAGCCAGCCGCAGCCTGGCTTGAGCGGCAGGTTGCGGTTCTCGAAGATCTGCTGCAGGTACCAGCGGGCGTCGAAGCGGGGGTCCGGCCGGGGGGCGGTGGCCGTGCCGGCGGCGCTCTCCTCGCTGCGCCGCTTGACGAAGAAGCCCGCATTGGCGCGCGAGACCAGCAGGCCCTGGGCCACCAGCCGGTCGTAGGCCTCGACCACCGTGAAGACACTGACGCCGTGGGCCGCTGCAAAGGCACGGATCGACGGCAGCTTGCTGTCGGCCTTGAGCTTCTGGGCGCCGATCAGTCCGCGCAGCCCTTCAACGATCTGGCTGACCAGTGGCGTCGGCTGTTCGGGGCGAAGAATGAGCATCGGGGGTGTCTCCGGCAGACCGGCCTGCACCATATTGAGGAAAGTATGTACAGGATACAAGACCAGTACAGTCTTCCGGTCGATCGCTTCCGCTGTACATGGCCGGATCGGATCGTGCGACCTAGAGTGCCGGGATTCCTTCCTCCAGGCACCAAAGCACAGGTCGTACCATGCAACGCGAACCCCATCTCAGCAATGCCGTCCTCATGGCCCGCCGCAGCGCGGCTGTTGCCCGCGGCGTCGGCCAGGCCCATGAAATCTTCGTCAGCCGGGCCGTCAACGCCGAGCTGTGGGACGTGGAGGGCCGCCGCTACATCGACTTCGCCGGCGGCATCGCGGTGCTCAACACCGGCCACTGCCATCCGGAGATCACGGCCGCCGTCAAGGCGCAGGCAGACCTCTATTCGCACACCTGCTTCCAGGTGCTGGCCTACGAGCCTTACGTGGAGCTGGCCGAGCGCCTGAACGCACTGGCGCCGGGCGCGTTCGCGAAGAAGTCGGTGTTCCTGAGCACCGGCGCCGAGGCGGTGGAGAACGCGGTCAAGATCGCCCGCGCCCACACCCGGCGTCCCGGTGTCATCGCCTTCACCGGTGGCTACCACGGCCGCACGATGATGACGCTGGGCCTGACCGGCAAGGTGGCGCCTTACAAGGTCGGCTTCGGCCCGTTCCCGGGCGAGGTGTTCCATGCGCTGTACCCGAACGCGCTTCACGGCGTGAGCGTGGACGACGCGCTGCATTCGGTCGAGCTGCTGTTCAAGAACGACATCGAACCCGAGCGCGTGGCGGCCTTCATCCTGGAGCCGGTGCAGGGCGAGGGCGGCTTCTACGTGGCGCCGAACGATTTCGTCGAGGGCCTGCGCGCGCTGGCCGACCGCCACGGCATCCTCATCATTGCCGACGAGGTGCAGACCGGCGCGGGCCGCACCGGCACCTGGTTCGCCAGCGAGCAGTGGCCCGTGCCGCCCGACCTGATCACCACCGCCAAGTCGATGGCGGGCGGCTTCCCGATTTCCGGCGTGGTGGGCCGCGCCGAGGTGATGGACGCTCCCGCGCCTGGCGGCCTGGGCGGCACCTACGCCGGCAGCCCCATCGGCTGCGCTGCGGCGCTCGCGGTGCTGAAGGTGTTCGACGACGAGCAGCTGCTGGCGCGCAGCCGTGCACTGGGCGAGCGGCTCACGGCCGGCCTGCGCCGCATCGCCGCAGCCGAGCCGGCCATCGGCGACGTGCGGGGGCTCGGCGCCATGGTGGCCATCGAGCTGTTCGAGGAGGGCGACACCGCGCGACCTGACGCCGTGCTGACCCGCAAGGTTGTCGCGGAAGCGGCGCGACGCGGGTTAATCCTGCTGTCATGCGGCACCTACGGCAATGTAATTCGCGTGCTGGTGCCGCTCACGGCATCCGACTTGCTTGTGGACGAAGGCCTGGCGCTTCTCGCGGACAGCTTCGCCGCGCTGCGCTGATCGAACGATCCTTTCCTGAAATCCTCCATGACAGCTGAACCCTTGGTGCGCTTCCAGCGTGTCCAGAAAACCTACGACGGCGAGCACCTGGTGGTGCGCCAGCTCGATCTGGACATTCATCGCGGCGAGTTCCTGAGCCTGCTCGGGCCCTCGGGATCAGGCAAGACCACCACGCTGATGATGCTGGCGGGCTTCGAGTCGCCGACCTCGGGCGAGATCCTGCTCGACGGCAAGCCGATCACCCGCACGCCGCCGCACAAGCGCAACTTCGGCATGGTCTTCCAGAACTACGCGCTCTTCCCGCACCTGAGCGTGGGCCAGAACGTGGCTTACCCGCTCACCGTGCGCAAGGTGCCGAAGGACGAGCAGCAGCGCCGCGTGCAGCGCGCGCTCGACATGGTGCAGCTGCGCGGCATGACCGACCGCCTGCCCGGCCAGCTCTCGGGCGGCCAGCAGCAGCGCGTGGCGCTGGCGCGCGCGCTGGTGTTCGAGCCCCAGCTGGTGCTGATGGACGAGCCGCTCGGCGCGCTCGACAAGCAGCTGCGCGAGCACATGCAGATCGAGCTCAAGGACCTGCACCGCCAGCTCGGCGTGACCTTCGTGTATGTGACGCACGACCAGGGCGAGGCGCTCACCATGAGCGACCGCGTGGCGGTGTTCAACGAAGGCGTGATCCAGCAACTGGACACGGTCGACCGGCTCTACGAGACGCCCTCCAACCGCTTCGTGGCCGGCTTCGTCGGCGACAACACGGTGCTCAAGGGCCAACTGGGCCGCGGTGGCGAGCACGCGGAGATGAAGCTGCCCGATGGCCGCGTGCTGCACGGGCTCAACGTCAGCGGCGCGGCAGCGGGCGCGACCGTCGAGGCCTGCATCCGCCCCGAGCGGGTGGTGCTGCATCGCCGGCCCGACGCGCAGCGCGCCAACATGCTCGACGCCGAGGTGGCGCGGGTCATCTACTTCGGCGACCACCTGCGGCTGCTGTGCAGCGTCGGCGGAGGTCAGGCCGAGGCCACCGTGAAGCTGCCGTTGAACGGCCTCGACGGCGCCGCTGCGCCGCAGGCCGGCGAAGCGGTGGTGCTCGAGTTTCCGACGGCGCATGCGCGCATCTACGCCCCCTGAACCCGGCCGGTTGTTGTTCCCTCGTTTCCCTTCTCCCCTTCTCCATCACCCAGGAAGACTCCACCATGAAAAAGACACTCCTCGCCTGCACCGTCGCCGCCAGCTTCGCCCTGCCGGCCTTCGCCCAGCAGCAGCTCACCGTGGTCAACTTCGGCGGCGCCAACGCCAATGCGCAGAAGAAGGCCTACTACGAGCCCTACGAGAAGACCGGCACCAGGATCATTCCGGTCGAATACAACGGCGAGCAGGCCAAGATCAAGGCCATGGTCGAGACGAAGAAGGTCACCTGGGACGTGGTCGAGGTCGAGTCGCCCGACGCCGCGCGCGGCGGCGACGAGGGCCTGTTCGAGAAGCTCGACTATTCGAAGATCGGCAGCAAGGCCGACTTCCTGCCGGCTGCCGTCACCGACTGCGGCGTGGGCCTGTTCGTGTGGTCGACCGTGATGGCCTACAACGGCGAGAAGCTCAAGACCGCGCCCAGCAGCTGGGCCGACTTCTGGGACGTGAAGAAGATCCCCGGCAAGCGCGGCATGCGCAAGGGCGCGCGCTACAACCTCGAGTTCGCGCTCATGGCCGACGGCGTGAAGCCGGCCGACGTCTACAAGGTGCTCGGCACCAAGGAAGGCGCCGACCGCGCGTTCAAGAAGCTCGCCGAACTCAAGCCGAACATCCAGTGGTGGGAAGCCGGCGCACAGCCGCCGCAGTTCCTGGTGGCCGGCGACGTGGTGCTGACCACCGTCTACAACGGCCGCATCGACGCGGCCAACCGCGAAGGCCGCGACCTCAAGATCTACTGGCCGGGCGGCATCTACGACCTCGACTACCTGGTGATCCCGAAGGGCGCGCCGAACAAGGAAGCCTCGCTGAAGTACATCCAGTTCGCGATGCAGCCGGCCAACCAGGCGGTCTACGCCCAGAGCATCGCCTACGGCCCCACCAACACCAAGGCGCTGACATCGCTCAGCCCCAAGGTGCTGGCCGACCTGCCGACCTCGTCGACCAACGCCAAGGACGCGCTGCAGTTCAACGTCGGCTTCTGGGCCGACCAGGGCGAGGCGCTCGAGAAGCGCTTCGCGTCCTGGGCCACGCAGTAAACAGACAGACGAACCAACGAGCGAGTGCGAAAGAAAGAGGCCATGCACGCGGCAACGTCTGCCCCCCCGGTTCCAACGCAGGCCCCGCCCGGCGATCTGCGGCGTGCGATGGCGCGCGCCGAAGCCCGCCGCAAGTGGCGCGCCTTCGCGCTCACTGCGCCGCTGCTGGTGTTCCTGCTGCTGACGCTGCTGGTGCCCATCGTGGCGCTACTGCAGCGGGCGGTCGAGAACCCCGAAGTGGCCAACGCGCTGCCGCGCACCGTGCGCGCGCTCGACGGCTGGAACCGCAAGGAGGCGCCCGCGCCCGCGGCCTATGCGGCCATCGCGGCCGATCTGGGCCAGCTGCCCGACAGCTCCGACGCGGGCGCCCTGGCGCGCCGGCTCAACACCGAGATCGCCGGCGCCCGCTCGCTGGTGATGGGCGCCTTCAGGGCACTGCCCATCACCGGCACGCCGGAAGAGGTCAAGGCGCGCATGCTGGAGCTCGATCCGCGCTGGGGCGAGGCGCCGTACTGGCAGGCCATCGCCAAGAACGGCTCGCGCTGGACGCCCGACTACCTGCTCGCCTCGGTCGACCTGCGGCGCGACGTGGCCGGCGAGGTGGAGCGCATGCCTGCCGACCAGCGCGCCTTTGCCGGCATCCTGCTGCGCACTTTCCAGATCAGCGCCGTGGTCACCTTCTTCTGCCTGCTGCTGGCCTATCCGCTGGCGTGGTGGCTGTCGACGCTGCCTGCGCGCAAGGCCAACGTGCTGATGATCCTGGTGCTGGTGCCCTTCTGGACTTCCATCCTGGTGCGCGTGGCCGCATGGATCGTGCTGCTGCAGTCCGAGGGGCTGGTCAACCGCGGCCTCATGGGCCTCGGCCTGATCGACCAGCCGCTGGCGCTGCTGTTCAACCGCACCGGCGTGATCATCGCGATGGTGCACATCCTGCTGCCCTTCATGATCCTGCCGCTCTACAGCGTTATGAAGAGCGTGCCGCCCACCTACCTGCGCGCGGCCGTCTCGCTGGGCAGCTCGCCGCTGGCGGCCTTCTTCCGCGTGTACGTGCCGCAGACCTACCCGGGCATCGGGGCCGGCGCGCTGCTGGTCTTCATCCTGGCGATCGGCTACTACGTGACGCCCGCGCTGCTCGGCGGCGCGGACGACCAGATGCTGAGCTACTACATCGCGCGCTACACGAACGTGGAAATCAACTGGGGCATGGCATGCGCGCTGGGCACAGTGCTGCTGGTCGCCACGCTGGTGCTGTATGCCGTGTACCGCCGCATCGGCAAGGCCGAGCTGAGCCTCGGCTGAGCGGCACGAGAAGCTGCACAAAAAAAGACACACAGGCAAACAAGCATGCTGAAGCTCCCCCAATTCCCGGCCTACGCCACCTTCGCCGACAAGCTCGGATGGTGGCTGGTGCGCATCGGCTGCGTCGCGGTGCTGGCCTTTCTGCTGGCGCCGATCCTGGTGGTGATTCCGCTGTCGTTCTCCGACAGTTCGTTCCTGGCGTATCCGATCCCGGGCTGGTCGCTGCGCTGGTATCGCAATCTCTTCGACTCGCCCGAGTGGGCGCGCGCGGCGCGCAACAGCTTCATCGTCGCACCGGCCGCCACGGTGCTGGCCACCGTGCTGGGCACGCTGGCGGCGGTGGGGCTGTCGCGCACGAACTTCGCCTTCAAGGGCCTGCTGATGAGCGTGCTGATCTCGCCGATGGTGGTGCCGATCGTGGTGGTGGGCGTTGCCACGTACCTCTACTTCGCGCCCATCGGGCTGGCCGACACCTACTTCGGGCTGATCGTGGTGCATGCGGCGCTGGGCGCGCCCTTCGTGCTGACCACGGTGCTCGCCACGCTGGCCGGCTTCAACCAGAACCTGGTGCGCGCGTCGCTGAGCCTGGGCGAGACGCCGTTCAGGACCTTCATGCGCGTCACGCTGCCGGTGATCGCGCCGGGCGTGATCTCGGGCGCGCTGTTCGCCTTCGCCACTTCGTTCGACGAGGTGGTGGTCACGCTGTTCCTCGCGGGGCCGGACCAGGTCACGCTGCCGCGTCAGATGTTCACCGGCATCCGCGAGAACATCTCGCCCACCATCGCGGCCGTGGCGACGCTGCTGATCATCTTCACCACCACGCTGCTGCTTGCGCTCGAATGGCTGCGCGGGCGGCGGCGCTGAATACACACACACGATGCCCACCACTCCGAACCAGCCGCTCGGCGGCAACACCATGCCGCGCTTCGCCGGCCCCGGCACGATGATGCGGCTGCCTTCCGCGACTTCGCCCGAAGGACTGGACGCCGCGTTCATCGGCGTGCCGCTGGACATCGGCACTTCCAACCGGCCGGGCGCGCGCTTCGGGCCGCGCCAGATCCGCGCCGAATCGGCATTGCTGCGGCCCTACAACATGGCCACCGGAGCGGCGCCCTTCGACAGGCTGAACGTGGCCGACCTTGGCGACGTGCCGATCAACACCTATTCGCTCGACAAGTCGCTGGACATCATCTCGGCCTTCTACGACACGGTGCTGGCCGCCGGCTGCGCGCCGCTCACGCTCGGCGGCGACCACACCATCGCGCTGCCGATCCTGCGCGCGGTGGCTCGCAGGCATGGTCCGGTCGCGCTGGTGCACGTCGATGCGCATGCCGACGTGAACGACGACATGTTCGGCGAGCGCATCGCCCATGGCACGCCGTTCCGGCGCGCCGTCGAAGAAGGGCTGCTGGCCTGCGACAAGGTCTGGCAGATCGGCTTGCGCGGCACCGGCTATGCGGCGGACGATTTCGACTGGCCGCGCGCGCAGGGCTTCACCGTGGTGCAGGCGCACGAGGTCTGGTACCAGTCGCTCGCGCCGCTGATGGCGCAGGTGCGCGAGCGCATCGGTCCGACGCACCCGGTCTACATCAGCTTCGACATCGACGGCATCGATCCTTCGTTCGCCGGCGGCACAGGCACCCCCGAGATCGGCGGGCTCACCGTGCCGCAGGCGCTGGAGATCGTGCGCGGCTGCCGCGGCCTGAACGTGGTGGGCGCCGACCTGGTGGAGGTCAGCCCGCCCTACGACACGAGCGGGAACACCGCGCTGCTCGGAGCCAACCTGCTCTACGAAATGCTCTGCGTGCTTCCCGGCGTGCCTTTCCGCTGACACCGGCTACCTATTTCTTTCGAGACAACACGACACCATGGATACGAAGACATCTCCCCTCGCACTGCTGAACGACCCGACCCTGCTCAAGACCGATGCGCTGATCGCCGGCGAATGGATCGCCGGCGCCAGCCGCTTCGACGTGAACGACCCGGCCACCGGCCGCAAGCTGGTCGACGTCGCCAACCTCGCGCGCGCGGACGCTGCGCACGCCATTGCCGCTGCAGACAAGGCGCTCGCAGCCTGGCGCGGCAAGACCGGCAAGGAGCGCAGCATCGTGCTGCGCAAGTGGTTCGACCTGATGGTCGCCAACACCGAAGACCTCGGCCGCCTGATGACCGCCGAGCAGGGCAAGCCCTTCGCCGAGGCCAAGGGCGAGGTCGCCTACGGCGCGAGTTTCATCGAGTGGTTTGCCGAAGAAGCCAAGCGCGTGAACGGCGAGGTGCTGCCGCAGTTCGACAACAACCGCCGCCTGCTGGTGCTGAAGCAGCCCATCGGCGTGTGCGCGGCGATCACGCCGTGGAATTTCCCGCTGGCGATGATCACCCGCAAGGTGGCGCCGGCGCTGGCCGCGGGTTGCACGGTGGTCATCAAGCCGGCCGAGCTCACGCCGCTGACCGCGCTCGCCGCCGCCGAACTGGCCGTGCGCGCCGGCATTCCGGCGGGCGTGCTCAACGTGCTCACGGCCGACAGCCAGAACAGCATCGCGATCGGCAAGGAGCTGTGCGAAAGCGACGTCGTGCGCCACCTGAGCTTCACCGGCTCCACCGAGGTGGGGCGCATCCTCATGAGCCAGTGCGCGCCGACGGTCAAGAAGCTGTCGCTGGAGCTGGGCGGCAACGCGCCTTTCCTGGTGTTCGACGACGCGGATGTGGATTCGGCGGTCGAGGGCGCCATCGCGAGCAAGTACCGCAACGCCGGCCAGACCTGCGTGTGCGCGAACCGGCTGTATGTGCAGGAAGGCATCTATGACACCTTCGTCGAGAAGTTCGCCGCCAGGGTCAGGGCGCTCAAGGTCGGCAACGGCTTCGACGACGGCGTGGTGCAGGGCCCGCTGATCGAGGACGCGGCCCTCGACAAGGTGCAGCGCCACGTCGACGACGCCGTCGCCAAGGGCGGCAAGGTGCTGGCGGGCGGCCACAGGCTGCAGGGCCAGTTCTTCGAGCCGACCGTCATCGCCGAGGCCACGCCCGACATGCTGTGCGCGCGGGAGGAAACCTTCGGCCCCTTCGCGCCCGTGTTCCGCTTCAAGTCCGAGCAGGACGGCATCGACGCGGCCAACAACACCGAGTTCGGCCTGGCGAGCTACTTCTACACCCGCGATGTCGGCCGGATCTTCCGCGTGGCGGAGGCGCTGGAATACGGCATGGTCGGCATCAACGCCGGCGTGATCGCCACCGAGCACGTGCCCTTCGGCGGCGTGAAGCAGTCGGGCCTGGGGCGCGAAGGCTCGCACCACGGCATGGACGACTACGTGGAGATCAAGTACCTCTGCCTGGGCGACATCCGGAAATAGAGCGGACTCGGCGCTTCCGGTCAGAGGTTCCCGGCGTAGAACGGGGTCAGCTTGCCAATCACGGCGTCCACGTACCTGGGAACCCAATAGGTTTCGATGTGCGTGGCGCCTTCGATCTTGAACAGCTCCTTGCTCTTCGCACCCGTCGCTTTCGCAAACGCTTCCTCGGTCATGTAGAGGCTGTCGGCCTTGCTGCCGGCAATCATCAGCAGCGGCTGCTCGATCAGCCCGATCTGGTCGGTAGCGTCCCAACGCATCAGGTCCAGCAGGCTGCTCGTGGTGTACCTGAAGGTGGAGCCGGGGTGGGCGTGCGTCCTCCAGTAGTACTCGTAGCCCTGCCGGTACATCTCGAAGGGCAGTGCGGCGATCTGGGCGTCGGTCATGTCCGCGTCGCCCGAGTAGGGAAGCTTCCCCCCGGCCATTTGCCGGGCGCGCGCGTCGGAAGCCTGTGCGAGGCGTTGCTGGACCGTGGCGAGTTGCGAATCGGCGAAGCCGTTGCGACGGACGCGGCCCGAATTGAACATGCTGAGCGTCGCCACCGACTTGAAGCGCTTGTCGGTCTTTGCCGCTGACAGCGAATAGCCGCCACCGCCGCAGATGCCCAGCAGGCCGAGGCGCCCGGCATCGACGCTCGGATAGGCGGTGATGAAGTCCGCCATGCCATGGATGTCCTCGATGCGGTTCGCCGGCTTGTCCACCGAACGCGGCTGCCCGCCGCTTCCGCCCTGGTATGCGGCATCGGCGGCGATCGTGACGTAGCCCGACTCCGCCAGCCGTTGCGCATACAGGCCGGCTGTCTGCTCCTTCACGCCGCCGTTCGGGTGCGCGACGACGACCGCGGCGTACTTCTTCTTGGGATCGAAGTTCGCTGGCGTGTAGACGTTGGCGACGATGTCCAGGCCGTTGAGCTTGTACTTCACCGGGTGGATGTTGACCTTGCCGGGTTCGTTGGCCGTGATGGCCCCGTCATACACCAGCGTGAAGGGATTCTTCCTGTAGTCGGCAGCGATTGCAGGGGAGGGCATGGTCATTGCGGATACTCCAGCGGTTGCGAATGAGAGAACGAGCGCAGAGGTTCCGAGGAACTCGCGTCTCTTCTCGTCGACGGCTTCGTGGTTCATTCAAACTCCAGTTCTTCGTGTGGCCCCGCCGCACCGCGCGGCCGGGCAAGAGGGGTCAATCGAGCTTCTTCACGGCCAGAAACCTCGACACGAGGTCGGCAATCTGGACGTTGTTCAGGTCGGACATCAGGAAGTGCGTGTTGCCTCGAATTCCGATCTCCGGGAGATGCACCAGGCGGGCATCGCCGCCGTGCCTGTTGATGGCGTCCACCCAGAGCCGGGCCATGGCCAGCCGCACGCGCCAGTTGTCCTGGCCGCGCTCCGGGGTCGGCTCCAGTGGGAAGTTGTCGCCGTAGTAGATGACGATGGGAATGCGGGTGAGCCTCTGGAACTCCGCGGGCGACACCGCCTCGGGCACCAGCGTGCCGGCAGCACTGGGCATTGCCGGCGGCAATTCGCCCTGCGGAAAGATGAAGCCGCTGCCGGGCTCGAACGCGACGATGGCCTTGACGTCGGGGTTCTTGATCGCCGTCAGCCAGCCCGGCCCGCCACCTTGGGAGTGGGTGAACAGGATCGCCGGGCCGGTCCTGGCGAACAGCGCCGACATGGCGTCGGAAATCACGGCGGCGTCGTACGGTCCGGTGTTGGGCGTGACCGAGCGGAAGAACTGGTTCAGGGTGTCCGGCCTGCGGTCGAACTGAACGTTGTCGAAGTAGCCTGGCCACTTGCCGATGCGGAACTGGTCGAAGAAGAGCTGATCGTTGGGCGTCGGCCCGGTCGTTGTCGCTACGGTGCTGTTGCCGGCTCGTCCGCGCCGCGGCTGGTCGACCAGATAGACCGGGAAACCGCGGCGCAGGAACAAGGTCTGGAAACCCTCCCGACCGTCCGGCGTGGTCTCCCAACTGCGTGCCGACTGGAAAGCGCCGTGCAGCATCACGATGGGCAATGCCTTCGGGTTCTGCGGGACCTGATAGAAGGCGTAGAGATGATCGCCGTGGAAGCTCTGGCCCGCGGCGGTCGGCTTGTTGTTCTCGTAGTCGCCCGGGGTCTTCAGTACCGTGCCGCCGACCGCGAAGCTGCCCTGGGCCTGGATCATCAAGGGACCGGGAGCGCTGCAGCCCGTCAGCAGGCTCGCCATGGCGATGCTCGCGGTCAACAGGGCTCGGGTGACGCTCATGTCCGATCCTTCGATGCGGCGGCAAGAGCCTGCGCAAGCGCCTCGCTCGCGCGACTGGCGACTTCGGGGCCGACCCCGTCGGCCAGTGCCTGTACCAGCTGCCGCAACTGCGCGGCGCTCAAGCCCACGCGCAGGCTGGCCCGCATGTGGGAGCGCAACTGAGCCTCCGCGCCCGGGGTTGCAGCGAGCGCGCCGACGGTGGCCAGTTCGCGGCTCTGCCAGTCGAGGTTGTCGCGCTCGAAGATGTCGCCGAACAAATGAGCCTGCAGGAACTGGTTGATGACGGGCGCGAACTCGAACACGGCGCCCTGAACCGGCCCGCCGGAAATCTCGGTCTGGTTCGCCCGTCCCGCCATGATCAATTCGTTGCCTGTGGCAACCGTCATGCCGGCGTCCCGGCCCTGCGCGTCCTGGATGCCGCGCTGCCTGCGTGCCTCCACGACTTTCAGCAGTTCGCCAAGCGCGTTGAGGCTTCTGGGAAAACCCGCGTAGGCATACAGCTGCACCAGGACTTCCTTGGCCTCGCTGATGGTCAAGCCCGCATCCAGGCCCCGGTTCAACGCAGCGTTGAGCCTGGGCATGTCGCTGGTCGCGGTGAAGGCAGCGATCAGCGGAAGAGCACGCTGCCTGGCGGACAGCGTTTCGGACCTGGGATATGCACGTGCTGCCGCCGGGGCTCCGGGACCAACACTGGCCAAGGCGGCCCGGTAGTCCTGATCGGTGACCTTGTCTTGCCAGGCCACCGAGATGCCGTCTTCCTTCTCCGCGATGGCGACGTGGGTCATCGGGCCGTCGGGGCCGGCGCCGTGCCAGTGCCGCACATTGGCGGGAATGGTGACGACGTCGCCGGGACGGATGGCCCGGGCGGCTTGCCCCTGCTGCTGCACCATGCCCAGCCCGGCCGTGACGATCAGCGTCTGTCCCAGCGGGTGGGTGTGCCACGCCGTACGGGCTCCAGCCTCGAAGCTCACCGTTGCGCCGCCGGCTCTTCCGGGCGGCAGCGCCTGGAACGGAGAGCTGATGCGCGCGATGCCGGTGAAGTTCTCCCTTGCGCCAGTGGCGACTGGCGAGGACGACGCGGTGCGCACTTCCACGACTGGCGGCACGGCAGTAGCGGCATTGCCAGGAGACTGCGCTCCGGCGGCTGCTGCAGCGCCGCTGATGGCCATGCAAAGCAGTGACTTCACGAGATTGCCTCCTGTGGCTTCTGTTGAGCGCCGCGGCGCGGCAAGACGATGAAGACCCAGGACACGAGCAGCGCCAGGCCAAGCAGCAGGGCGCCTGCGTTCATGACCGCTGAAATCCGGTGAGCAAGAGCAGCAGCACCGTCTTGTGCGGCGGAGGGCGCCGCGCTGGCAAAGACGAGCACCAGCAAGCCCAGCCCCAGGGCCCCGCCCAGTTGATGCGCGACGTTGACCATGCCCGATGCCGCACCGGCATCTGCGGGAGCGACACCCGCCACACCCGCAGCGGTCAGCGGCCCCAGCAGCAGGCCCTGGCCCAGGCCGATGAGGAGCATGGGTGGCGCAACGTGCGTCCAGTAGCTCGAGTCGGCATCGGCCAGCCCCAGCCACAGCAGGCCAAGGGCAGCCAGCAGCAAGCCCACGAGAAGCAGCCTTTCGTTGCCGAAACGCCGAGCCAGCCTGGGGACGGCCATGGCCGAAGCGAAATTGGGCAGCGTGACAGGCAGGAACGCGAGGCCCGCCTGCAGAGGCCGCAGATGCAGCACGCCCTGCAGGAACTGCGTGGAGAAGAACCAGAAGCCGACGGCACCGCCAAGGAAGAGCATGCGAGCGAGATAGGCGCCCGCGCGGGTGCGGCTTGCCAGCAGGCGCAGCGGCAGGATCGGCTGGCGGACGCGGCGTTCGATCCACACGAATGCGGCAACCATCAGGACCCCGCCGACCAGCGCGGCCTGCGCCCGGGTATCGGCCCAGCCAGCGTCGGCTGCGCGCACCAGCCCGTAGACCAGTGCCGTCATTCCCAGGGTGGAGCTGGCCGCTCCGCCCAGGTCGAAACGGCCTGCATGCCTCGGCGTCTCCGGGATGCGCCGGCGGGCCGCGACGATCAGCAGCAGGCCGATGGGCAGGTTGATGAAGAAGCCGGCGCGCCACGAAACCAGGTCTGCGAACAGGCCACCCAGCACCAGCCCCAGCGTGGCGCCCACACCGGCCGCCGCGGCGTACATGGACAGGGCCCGGTTGCGCGCCGGGCCTTCCGCGAAGTGCGTCGACAGCAGGGCCAGGGTCGAAGGGGCCAGGATGGCGGCGCCGGCGCCCTGGATGGCACGGGCCGTGAGCAGCCAGGTTGCCGACGGAGCAACGCCGATCGCCAGCGACGCCAGCGTGAACAAGGAGAGCCCGGCGACGAACATGCGCCGGCGGCCCATGATGTCGCCCGCGCGTGCCCCCAGCAGCAGCAGGCCGCCGAAGGCCAGGGTGTAGGAATTGGTCACCCACGAAAGCTGCGCGGCGCTGAAACCGAGGCTTGCCTGGATGCGGGGCAGGCCCGTGATGACGATGGAGATGTCCACCACGATCATCAGGTAGCTGGCCACGATGATGGCCAGCACGGTGCCAGCCTTCCGGCTCTGCAGAGGCGTGTCGGCGACGTTCATGGCCTTTGCTCAGATGTCCAGCTTGCGCTCGGACATCCACTTGACGATGGCCGGATCGCGGTGCGAGAAGAAGCTGCTCGTGTTGGTGTCGAGCGCCGCAATGCGAGCCATGTCCGTGTCGTCGAGCGCGAAGTCGAAGATGGCGATGTTCTCGGCCATGCGCTCCTTGCGCACCGACTTCGCCAGGGCGACAACGCCTCTCTGCACCAGCCAACGCAGCACGACCTGCCCGACGGACTTGCCGTACCGCTCGGCGATGGCCAGCAACACCTCGTTCTGGAAGAGGCCATTGCGCCCTTCCGCGAACGGAGCCCAGGCCTCGGCCTGGACACCCATGTCGTTCATGAAGGGGATGCTCTCCAGCTGCTGCTGGAAGGGGTTCACTTCGACCTGGTTGACCGCCGGCGCAATCTCGTTGAACCCCTTGATGTCCATCAGGCGGTCCGGGTGGAAGTTGCTGACGCCGATGGCGCGCAGCTTGCCGGCGCGGTATGCGTCCTCCATGGCGCGCCACGAGCCGTGGACGTCGCCGAAGGGCTGGTGGATCAGGTAGAGGTCCAGGTAGTCGAGCTGCAGCCGGCGCAGGGACTTCTCGATGGCCAGCCGGGTGCGCTCGTAGCCGGTCTCCTGGACCCAGAGCTTGCTGGTCACGAAGAGCTGGTCGCGCGCGATGCCGCTGGACCGCAGGCCCTTGCCGACCGCCTCTTCGTTCATGTAGGAGGCGGCGGTGTCGATCAGCCGGTAGCCGGCTTCGATGGCGTCGACGACGCTGCGCTGGCATTCGTCGGCGTCCGCAATCTGGAAGACGCCGTAGCCGACCACGGGCATCCGGAGGCCGTTGTTCAGGGTGACGTGTTGCATGGGTTGCTGCCTTCGATGGTTCGTTGGGGTCGAACTTTAGGCACGGCACTGGCATCTGAATAGTGATATTCGGGTTGATTTATTGGCATCCGGATGATGACAATCCATTTGAAGAGGAGCCCCTTCATGGCGATCAACGAACTCCGGTCCATCACGACCTTCATCAAGGCAGCGGAGCTGGGCAGCCTGCGCAAGGCGGCGCTCGAGCTGGGCATCAGCCCCCAGGCGGCGAGCAAGGCGCTGGCCCAGCTGGAGGCGCACCTGGATGCGCGCCTGTTCCATCGCACGACACGCGTGATGTCGCTGACCGATGCGGGGCAACGGCTGTTCGAAGACGTGCAGCCTTCGGTGCTGGGGATGCAGCGAGCGCTGCAGACGGCCAGGTCGGCGAAGGGCGAGTTTGCCGGCCCCCTCCGGATCACCGGGCCGCGCACGACGTTCCAGCCGATTCTCTGGCGCCTGGTCGAGGAGTTCTGCGACCTGCATCCTGGAATACAGCCCGACGTGCTGCTGGATGACCGTATCGGCAACTGGGTGGAGGACCGCGTCGACGTCGGTTTTCGCCTCGGGCCGTCACCGCATGAAGGGGTGATCGCGCGACGGCTGTTTCCCGTGCAGCTGCCGATCTGCGGCGCACCTTCGTACTTCAAGCAGCACGGCGTGCCGGACTCCCTGGCCGACCTTGCCTCGCATCGCTGCAGCGCCTATCGGCATCCGAGCACGGGGAGGGTTCTTCCATGGCGCGTGAGGATCGGCGACCAGCCTGCCGACCAGCCCGTCGTGCCGGCGATCTGTAGCAACGACGAGTTGTTCGAGCTGCAAGCCGTGCTGGCGGGCAAGGTGCTGGGCCAGCTCGCAGGTGTGACGGCGGCGCCCTATATCCGGTCGGGCCAGCTGGTCCCCATCCTCGTCGACCACATGCCCAACTACGCCAACTACTTCGTCTACTTCGGCAGCAGGTCTTCGCAGCCGATGCGCGCACGCGCGTTCATCGATCTGGCGGTTCGGCGACTCGGCGTCAGCTCGGAATACGTGCTCACCGAGAGGGAGCTGCAGGCCGGCCGGCGGCGAGGGCGCGCCGGCAAGACGAATGCGGGCCTTCGATGAACTTCGAGCCGATGTGCGGCACTTCCGCTTCGGACAAGGCTCCGCTTCCTGGTGCCCTGTAAAGTGAAGGGCAGTTTTCGCAACCCTGTTTGCCTGTCTTGAACCCCATCAGCTTCGATCACACCAACTTCGACGCCGCCATCGTCGACCTCGACGGCACCATGGTCGACACGCTCGGCGACTTCGCCGCTTCGCTGAACCGCATGCTCGACGACCTCTCGCTGCCGCACGTGGCGCCCGCCGCCATCGAGACGATGGTGGGCAAGGGCTCGGAGCACCTGATCCATTCCGCGCTCGTGCATGTGCTGCCGCCAGCCGATGCCGATGCGAAGGCGCGCGCCCTGTTCGGTCGCGCGTGGGAGCGCTACCAGCACCACTACCTGGCCATCAACGGACGGCACTCGGCGGTGTACGCCGGTGTCATCGACGGGCTGAAGGCGCTGCGCGCGAGCGGCCTGCGGCTGGCCTGCCTCACCAACAAGCCGACTTCGTTCGCAAAGCCGTTGCTGGTCGACAAGGGGCTCGACGGCTTCTTCGAGCTGGTGTTCGGCGGCGATGCCTTCGAGCGCAAGAAGCCCGATCCGCTGCCGCTGCTGAAGACCTGCGAAGCGCTGGGCACCGCGCCTTCGCGCACGCTGATGATCGGCGACTCGAGCAACGACGCGCGTGCCGCGCGCGCCGCCGGATGCCCCGTCGTGCTCGTGACCTACGGCTACAACCACGGCGAGCCGGTGCGCGGCGTCGATGCCGATGGTTTCGTCGATTCGCTGGCGGAGCTGGTGCCCGTCACCGGGCGGTAGCCGCTACTGCTTGCCGAGCAGCGCGTCCTTCAGCTTCCAGTCGGCCGGGTTCGGCCCCAGCCAGATGCGCAGCAGCGCGTTGAAGAAAGCCGGCTCCTTCACCGGATCGGGCTGCGGCACGCCGCGCACCGTGATCACCGTGCCGGTGCCGGGCAGCCAGTCGATGGTGAAGGTGTCGCCGGTCTTCAGCTGCTTCTGGTCGGCGAACATCTGGCCCATGCGCAGCAGGCCGGGGATTAGGTTGACCATTTCGCTCTTGGGCGAGTTGTCTTCCACGCCCTTGGTGAAGAGCTTGCCGAGCTCGTTCGCGTCGATGTCGCGCAGCATGGTGATGGCCACGCGCTTGGGGCCCGGCGCGGCCAGCGCCTCTTCGGCGGTCGAGACCTTCTTGCCCACGTACAGGCCAGCCGTGTAGACCTTGAAGATGGCCTTGTAGCGCACGCCCGCGCCGTTGAGCACCAGGGGGCTGCCGCGCAGGTCCATCTGGTCTTCGAGCTTGACGCCGGCCACGTCGACCTGCGCGGCCGAGGCGCCGAGGGCGGTGGCGGCCAGGCAGGCGGCCAGTGCGAGGCGGGAGAAGAGCACGGTCGGGAGCGAAAGGGCGGTCAACGCAGTCTCCTTGGAATTTTGCGAACGGTCGTGCGAATGTATCTTTTTGTTTTATGTCCACGGCCTCGGGGGAACCCTGAAGGCGAGCGTGGATGCGGCCGATTGCACGCTTCGGCGTTTTCGTGGGCTAAACTCGGCGCCTCATATGTTCGTTCATCACATCATTCAAACAGGTGAAGGCAGCCGGGGAGCCTGGCCCTGGCGTAGCCATACTTCGCTGACTGTTTGATTGCGCGGCGCACGCCGTGCGCCCGCGGTTCCGGACCGGCATGCACGCCGACACCGGGCCACCCGTGAATGACCTTGCCGCCGGCCGAAGGAGCGCCGCAGGCAACTGGAGAACGTATCCGTGATCACCGAACTTGAATTCAAGAGCCTCAGCGCCCAGGGCTACAACCGCATCCCGCTGATGGCCGAGGCCTTTGCCGACCTCGAGACGCCTCTTTCCCTCTATCTCAAGCTGGCCCATTCGCAGGGCGGTGGCAAGCACAGCTTCTTGCTCGAATCGGTCGTGGGTGGCGAGCGCTTCGGGCGCTACAGCTTCATCGGACTGCCGGCGCGCACGCTGCTGCGCGCCAGCGGCTTCGGCGCCGAGGCCGTCACCGAAGTGGTGACCGACGGGCAGGTGGTCGAGACCGCCAGAGGCAATCCGCTCGACTTCGTGGCCGAGTACCAGAAGCGATTCAAGGTCGCGCTGCGGCCGGGCCTGCCGCGCTTCTGCGGCGGCCTTGCGGGCTACTTCGGCTACGACACCGTGCGCCACATCGAGCGCAAGCTCGAGAAGACCTGCCCGCCCGACGCGCTGGGCTGCCCCGACATCCTGCTGCTGCAGTGCGAGGAACTGGCTGTCATCGACAACCTGTCGGGCAAGCTGTATCTCATCGTCTACGCCGATCCGAAGCAGCCCGAGGCCTACGCGACGGGCAAGCGCCGCCTGCGGGAGCTGAAGGAAAAGCTCAAGTACTCGGTGAGCGCACCCGTCGTGAAGCCCACGCAGCCGCATCCGCCCGAGCGCAGCTTTGCCAAAGCCGACTACCTCGCGGCGGTGGAGCGCGCCAAGGAAATGATCGCCGCCGGCGACTTCATGCAGGTGCAGGTGGGCCAGCGCATCAGCAAGCGCTACACCGAGTCGCCGCTGTCGCTGTACCGCGCGCTGCGTTCGCTCAACCCATCGCCCTACATGTACTACTACAACCTGGGCGACTTCCATGTGGTGGGCGCTTCGCCCGAGATCCTGGTGCGCCAGGAGAACACGGGCGAGGGCGAGCAGAAGATCACCATCCGCCCGCTGGCCGGCACGCGTCCGCGCGGCGCGTCGATCGAGCTCGACAAGGCGGCCGAGGTGGAACTCATCAACGACCCGAAGGAGCGCGCCGAGCACGTGATGCTGATCGACCTTGCGCGCAACGACATCGGCCGCATCGCCAAGACCGGCACCGTGAAAGTGACCGAAGCCTTCGCGGTGGAGCGCTACAGCCACGTGATGCACATCGTGAGCAACGTCGAGGGCACGCTGAAGGACGGCATGACCGCCATCGATGTGCTCAAGGCCACCTTCCCGGCCGGCACGCTGACCGGCGCGCCGAAGGTGCACGCGATGGAGCTCATCGACCAGCTGGAGCCCACCAAGCGCGGCCTGTATGGCGGTGCGTGCGGCTACATCAGCTATGCGGGCGACATGGACGTGGCCATCGCGATCCGCACCGGCATCGTGAAGGACCAGATGCTGCACGTGCAGGCCGCGGCCGGCGTGGTGGCCGACTCGGTGCCCGAGCTGGAGTGGAAGGAAACAGAAGCCAAGGCGCGTGCGCTGCTGCGTGCGGCCGAGCTGGTCGAGGAGGGGCTGGAATGAGCGCCGCGCCAGACATCCAGAACGACTTCTCGCACGAGATCATCGGCGCGGCCGTCGAGGTGCAGCGCGTGCTCGGCACGGGGCTCGACGAAGGAGCCTACGCCGCGGCGCTGGCCATCGAACTCGCCGAGCGCGAGATCGGCTTCGCGCGCGACGTGGCGCTGTCGGCCAGCTACAAGGGCCGCTCGCTCGGCGAGGTGTACCGTGCGGGCTTCGTGGTCGAGCAGTCGGTCATCGTCGAACTCAGGGCGGCCGACGTGCTGACCGACCTTCATCGCGCGCAGGTGCTGGCCGCGCTGCGTCTCTCGGGCCTCAAGCTGGGCCTTCTGATCAACTTCAACGTGTTCCCCGTCGTCAAGGGCGTGCACCGGATTGTGAGCAAGCCATGAAACTGCTGATGATCGACAACTACGATTCCTTCACCTACAACATCGTCCAGTACTTCGGCGAGCTGGGTGCGGACGTGCAGGTGCACCGCAACGACGAGATCACCTTGGAGCAGATCGGCGAGCTGATCGCTTCGGGCGTGACGCGGCTGGTGGTGTCGCCCGGGCCGTGTTCGCCGGCGGAGGCGGGCGTGTCGGTGGCGGCCATCGAGGCCTTTGCGGGCAAGCTGCCTATCCTGGGCGTGTGCCTCGGCCACCAGGCCATCGGCGCGGCCTTCGGTGGCAAGATCGTGCGCGCGCAGCAGCTCATGCACGGCAAGACCAGCGAGATCACGACCACGCGCGAGGGCGTGTTCGCGGGGCTGCCCGAGAAGTTCATCGTCAACCGCTACCACTCGCTTTCCATCGAGCGCGAGAGCTGCCCGAAGGCCCTGGCTGTCACTGCCTGGACCGACGACGGCGAGATCATGGGGGTGCGGCACACCGGATTCGCGCACGATGTGCGCATCGAAGGCGTGCAGTTCCATCCCGAATCGATCCTCACCGAGCACGGCCACGCCATGCTGAAAAACTTTCTGGACTAGCATGGCTCTCCCCCAGGCTTCGCGCACTTCGTGTCGCTTCGCCAACCCCCTCGCCGGGGGCAATACCGGCGGCCCGGCAAAGCCGGTTCCGCGGTATTCCCACTAAGGACCCAAAGACATGCCCACCTCTGATTCCCTCGTCGACCTGCGCAGCGACACCGTCACGCAACCCACGCCCGCGATGCGCGAGGCCATGATGGCGGCGCCTCTTGGCGACGACGTCTTCGGCACCGATCCGAGCGTGAACGCGCTGCAGGAAAAGATCGCCGCCATGCTGGGCTTCGAGGCGGCGCTTTTTGTGCCCACCGGCACGCAGAGCAACCTGTGCGCGATCCTGTCGCACTGCGGCCGGGGCGACGAGTACATCGTCGGCCAGCAGGCGCACTGCTACCGCTGGGCAGGCGGTGGCGCGGCGGTCTTCGGCAGCGTGCAGCCGCAGCCGTTGGACCATGCACCCGATGGCACGCTGCCGCTGGCGCAGATCGAAGCGGCCATCAAGCCCGACGACGCGCACTTCGCGCGCACGCGGCTGCTGGCGCTGGAGAACACGCTGGGCGGCAAGCTGCTGCCCTTCGAGTACGTGCAGGCCGCGACCGAGCTGGCGAAGAGCAAGGGGCTGCAGCGGCACCTCGACGGCGCGCGGCTCTTCAATGCCGCGACGGCGCAGGCGGCACTGAACAAGCGCAGCGACATCCGCGCGGAAGCGCGCCGCATCGCGCAGTGCTTCGACAGCGTGTCGGTCTGCTTCAGCAAGGGGCTGGGCGCACCCATCGGCTCTGCGCTGGTCGGCTCACGCGAGTTCATCGCCCGCGCGCACCGCATCCGCAAGATGGCGGGCGGCGGCATGCGGCAGGCCGGCCTGCTGGCCGCTGCGGCTTCGCATGCGCTCGATCACCATGTCGACCGCCTTGCCGACGACCACGCGCTGGCGCAGCGGCTCGCGCAGGGGCTCGAAGGCATCGAGGGGCTGAAGGTCGAGGCGCCGCACACGAACATCGTGTTCGTCGACCTCACCGGTGCCGCGCAGGCGCGGTCCGCGGAACTGCTCGCGAGCCTCAACCGGCAGGGCATTCTGGCGACGGGGCTCTACCGGCTGCGCTTCGTGACGCACCTGGATGTCGATGCCGCAGGCGTCGACCGCGCGGTCACCGCGATCCGCGGATTCTTCAACGCCTGAGCCCTGGGGGAGCGTGATGCCTGATCTTCCTCATCTGCTCGCCTTCATCGCCGCCGGCTGGCTGCTCAACCTGACGCCGGGACCCGACGTGCTGTACGTCGTGACCAACTCGCTGCGCTCCGGCGTGCGGGCCGGCATCATGGCGGGGCTCGGCATCACGACGGGCTGCTTCGTTCACATCTTCGCCGCCGCCGTGGGCGTGGGTACCCTGATGGCGACGTCGGCCACGGCCTTCACCGTGCTCATGTACATCGGCGCGGCGTACCTGCTGTACCTCGGCGTGCGCATGGTGCTGTCGCGTGCAAAGCCGCCAACTGACTTGCGGGCCGAAGCCGCGGCAGGTGGGGAGCGCAGCCTGAAGGCGATCTTCCTCGGCGGCTTCTGGACCAATGTGCTCAACCCCAAGGTCGCGCTTTTCTTCCTGGCCTTCGTGCCGCAATTCATCGCGCCCGGCGCCGGCAACACGGCGCTTTACTTCGTGCTGCTGGGCGTGCTGTTCAACATCAACGCCATTCCGGTGAATGTCGGCTGGGCCGTCGCCGCTGGGTGGATGGCCCGCCGCAGCGCCGTGCAGAAGGGCATGCACTGGCTCGACCGCGCAGCCGGCGTGCTGTTCATCGGCTTCGGCCTCAAGCTCGCGTTCACCGATGCGCCCGCCGTTCGCGTCGGCCGCTGATTCACCCCGAGGAGACTTTCCATGATCACCCCCCAGGAAGCGCTGCAGCGCACCATCGAGCACCGCGAAGTCTTCCACGACGAGATGCTGCACATCGTGCGCCTCATCATGAGCGGCGAGTGCTCGCCCGTGATGATGGCCGCGCTGATCACCGGCCTGCGAGTGAAGAAGGAAACCATCGGCGAGATCACCGCCGCCGCGCAGGTGATGCGTGAGGTGTCGACCAAGGTGCCCGTCGCTGACACGACGCACCTCGTGGACATCGTCGGCACCGGCGGCGACGGCTCGCACACCTTCAACATCTCGACCTGCTCGATGTTCGTGGCGGCCGCGGCGGGCGCCAAGGTGAGCAAGCACGGCGGGCGCAGCGTGTCGAGCAAGTCGGGCAGCGCCGACGTGCTGGAGTCGCTGGGCGTGAACATCAACCTCAAGCCCGAGCAGATCGCGCGCTCCATCGAGGAATGCGGCATCGGCTTCATGTTCGCGCCGAACCACCACCCGGCGATGAAGAACGTCGCGCCGGTGCGCAAGGAACTCGGCATCAAGACCATCTTCAACATCCTCGGGCCGCTGACCAATCCGGCCGGCGCGCCGAACATCCTGATGGGCGTGTTCCACCCCGACCTCGTGGGCATCCAGGTACGCGCGCTGCAACGGCTCGGGGCCGAGCACGCGGTGGTGGTCTACGGGCGCGACGGCATGGACGAGATCTCGCTCGGCGCCGCCACCATGGTGGGCGAACTGAAGGACGGCGAGATCCGCGAATACGAACTGCACCCCGAGGACTTCGGCTTCCAGATGTCGAGCAACCGCGCGCTGCGCGTGGAGACGCCCGAGCAGTCGAAGGCGATGCTGCTCGGCGTGCTCGACAATCAGGCCGGCCCAGCGCTCGACATCGTGCTGCTCAATGCCGGCGCGGCGCTGTACGCGGCGAACGTGGTCGATTCGGTGCAGGCGGGCGTCGAGCGTTCCCGCGCCGCCATCGCGTCGGGCGCAGCGAAGGCCAAGCTGGCCGAGCTGGTCAAGGCATCCGCGACCGTCTGAGTTTCAAGAGAACAGGAACCCCAGAAGTCATGTCCGACATCCTCGACAAGATCGTTGCCGTCAAGCACCAGGAAGTGGCTGCGGCACTGAAGCGCGCGCCGCTCGAAGCCGTGCGATTCGACGCGGAGAGCCGCGTGCTGACGCGCGACTTCGAAGGCGCACTGCGCGCCAAGATCGCAGCCGGGCACGCCGCGGTGATCGCCGAAGTCAAGAAGGCCAGTCCAAGCAAGGGCGTGCTGCGCGCGGACTTCATTCCGGCCGACATCGCCCAGAGCTACGCCGAGGGCGATGGCGAGATCAGCGCGGCCTGCCTTTCTGTGCTGACCGACAAGCAGTTCTTCCAGGGCGGCGTGGACTATCTCAAGCAGGCACGCGCCTCTTGCGACCTGCCGGTGCTGCGCAAGGATTTCATCGTCGATGCCTACCAGGTGTACGAGTCGCGCGCGATGGGTGCCGATGCGATCCTGCTGATCGCCGCCTGCCTCGACGATGCGCAGATGAAGGATTACGAGGCCATCGCGCGCGGGCTGGGCATGGCCGTGCTGGTGGAGGTGCACGATGCGGCCGAGCTCGATCGTGCGCTCAAGCTGAAGACGGCGCTGATCGGGGTCAACAACCGCAACCTGCGCAATTTCGAGGTGTCGATCCAGGCGACCATCGATCTGCTGCCGAAGCTGCCCGCCGATCGCTTGCCGGTGACCGAGTCGGGCATCGCGACGCGCGAGGACGTCGCCACGCTGCGCGCGGCCGGCGTCAATGCATTCCTGGTCGGCGAGGCGTTCATGCGTGCCAAGGAACCCGGCGAGGCCCTCGCTGCGTTGTTCAAATGAGCCGGCCCGATCAGCTGTCGAGCAGCGATCCTGCCGACTGGCCGGTGTCGCCGGGCTGGCAGCCGCTGGTCGACGAGTTTTTCGGCGGCGCCGTGGGGCAGAAGCTGCAAGGTTTCCTGCGCGAACGGCTCGACGCGGGCGCCGTGATCTTTCCGCCGCAGCCGCTGCGGGCGCTGGAACTCACGCCGCCAGAGGATGTGCGCGTGGTGATCCTGGGCCAGGACCCGTATCACGGACGCGGGCAGGCCGAGGGGCTGGCGTTTTCCGTGGCGCCCGGCGTGGCGCTGCCGCCGTCGCTGCGCAACATCTTCAAGGAGCTGCAGCGCGATCTCGGCACCGCGCCGCCGCCGTTCCCCAATCCGGGCGGCAGTCTGGTCAAGTGGGCGACCCACGGCGTGCTGCTGCTCAACACCTGCCTGACGGTCGAGGAAGCGCAGCCGGCCAGCCATGCTGGCCGTGGCTGGGAGGTGCTGACGGATGCCGTCATTCGGCGTGTTTCAGATGGTGTCAAACCTGTTGTTTTTATGTTGTGGGGCTCGCACGCTCAAAGTAAGCGGGCGTTGATCGACGTTAAGCGCCATAAGGTGCTGATGTCGAATCATCCGTCGCCTCTCTCGGCGCAGCGGCCGCCCGTTCCGTTCATCGGCTGCGGGCATTTCGGCGAAGCACGTGCCTGGCGGGAAGCGCAGCGGTCGGAGGGGTGAAAACTTAGGCGATAATCGTGGGCTAACGCCTCGAGCGGTTCCCTGGCATCTTCGGTGATGCTTGGATTTCCGAGTAGTCACAAAACCGTGCTATATTTCGAGGTTCGCCGGAGAGGTGGCCGAGTGGTTAATGGCAGCAGACTGTAAATCTGCCCTCTTACGAGTACGCTGGTTCGAATCCAGCCCTCTCCACCAGCGATGAATTTGGTTTCTAAGAGCGATTGGATTTCGCGCTTTGGGTGCCTTGAGTGCCCCCGATGCGGGAGTAGTTCAATGGTAGAACCCCAGCCTTCCAAGCTGATGACGCGGGTTCGATTCCCGTCTCCCGCTCCAGAGACCCGGTTCGGCGCCGGAAAGCGATTTGGTTAGACAAAGCCCTTTTGGCTCAGTGGTAGAGCACTCCCTTGGTAAGGGAGAGGTCGCGGGTCCGATTCCCGCAAAGGGCACCAGTTTTTGGGGGTTGCAACGGCAGCATTGCAACCCATCTGCATACGTTGGAAACGTTTTTTTCGGAGTCGAAAAATGGCAAAAGGTAAATTCACCCGCACCAAGCCGCACGTGAACGTGGGCACGATCGGTCACGTCGACCACGGCAAGACCACGCTGACGGCTGCGATCGCCACGGTGCTGTCGTCGAAGT
>Ga0126362_10000107_pt1 | contig 88325 bp, 86 predicted proteins | sample ANMtaG_FD_126269 | JGI IMG/M metagenome (GOLD analysis project Ga0126362, IMG submission 126269) | Continental margin sediment microbial communities from North Pacific Ocean - ANME2c_DSS_Sorted | ecosystem: Environmental > Aquatic > Marine > Continental margin > Sediment | place: Pacific Ocean... | reverse complement strand
GGAGGAAAGAGAAAATAGCGGCGTCGGCGCTCCTCAGGCAGGTCGGGCCGGCGCAGGAAGTCGACGGACGAGCGGATGATGGTGAGGAGGTTGTTGAAGTCGTGGGCGACGCCGCCGGTGAGCTGGCCCACCGCCTCCATCTTCTGCGACTGGCGCAAAGCCGCCTCGGCCTCGGCTAGGCGGTTCGACCGGTCCTCGACGCGCTGCTCCAGTGTGGCGTTGAGGGCGGCCAGTGCGGCGGCGGCCTCGCGCACCGCCGCGTCCGCGCGCACCCGCTCGATATGCGCCCAGGAGCGTTCCGTCACCTCGCGGATCAGCGCGAGGTCGGTCTCCGCCCAGAGCCGGGGCAGGTTGTCGTGGATCGCCATCAGCCCGGTCAGGCGCCCGTCCTTGACCAGGGGCATGCAGATCGTGGCGGCGATGCCGATGGCCTCGAAGGTCCGCGCCGCCTCCGGTGCCAGATCGCGCAGGGTGTCGGTGAGGACGAGCGGCTGGCCTGCGCTCAGCCGCTCGACGGCGAGGCGCCCGAAATCGGCGAGGCGGTAGCGGCCGACGATGCTCGGCGCGCCCTTGCGCGGCCAGTCGCCCCGGATGGTGAAGCCGTCCGCATCCGCGTCCATGTCGGCATAGGCGCAGTTCGAGAGCTGGAGATACTCCGCCACCATCCGGGTCGTGGTGGCGAGGACCGCGTCGGCATCCCGGGCTTCCGCGACGGCGCGGCCGAGCCCGTCGAGGAAGGCGAGGCGCTGGTTGGCGGCGACATTGGCCGTGGTCTCGGTCACGGTGTCGAGGAGGCCGACCACCCGTCCGGTCTGGTCGCGGATCGGGCTGTAGCAGAAGGTGAAGTAGACCTGCTCCGGGCTGCCGCCGCGCTCCACCACCAGCGGGAAGTCCTCGATGAAGGTCGCTTGGCCCGCCAGGGCCGCCTCGGCGATGGGCCGGATCTCGTCCCAGGTCTCGGCCCAGACCGCGCTGAAGGGGCGCCCGAGCGCGGAGGGCTTGTGGCCGAGGATCGGGATGAAGGCGTCGTTGTGGAGAGTGATCAGCTCCGGTCCCCAGGCGATGGCCTGGGGAAAGCGCGAGCCGAGCATCAGCGCGACGGTGGTCTTCAGGGCGTCGGGCCAGGCCTCCACCGGACCGAGCGGCGAATCCCGCCAGTCGTGGCGCCGGATGGCCTCGCCCATCGCACCACCGGCGTCGAGGAAACGCGTCTGTTCGGGGAGCATCGCAGGGATCGAGGACGGAACGGCCCGGACAGCCGTCGCGGCCGCGAGCCACCTCTCATAGTCTACAACCCTGGGTGGTGGCGATAGAGCCGGAGCCCGGCGGCGTGCGGCTCTTTGGCGGGGGCCAAGATGCGCGAGCCTCCGAATCGGCCGGCAGGCCCGACGCGCGAGGCGTCCCCTCTCCATCCCGAACGGGAGAGGGGGCACGTCGCGCTCGGTCGAGCGCGTTCTGGCCCAAGCCGCCCTGACCGGCAGCTTAAGCGGATCCCTGTGGGCCGGTCCCCCGATCAGGTCTTGCGGGCGACCGTGAAGCGGGCGGCCTGCCGCAGCACCGCGGCGCCCTCGCCCCAGCGCGAGACCGCCTCGTCGCAGACGCCGACGAGGCGGTCGCACTCCGCCCGCGCCCCGTCGAGGCCGAGCCGGTCGACCAGCGTCGCCTTGCCGGCATCCTTGTCCTTGCCGGTGGCCTTGCCCATCGCTTCCGGCGAGGCCTCGCGGTCGAGGATGTCGTCGGCGATCTGGAAGGCTTGGCCGAGCGCGTGGCCGTAGCGCAGCAGGGCGGCGCGGGCATCGGAATCGGCGCCGCCGACGATGGCGCCGGCCTCCACCGAGAAGGCGAGGATCGCGCCGGTCTTCATCGCCTGCATGCGCAGGGTGTCGTCGACGCCGAGGCTGACCGCGCCGAAGCGGCCCTCCGCCGAGAGGTCGAGAAGCTGGCCGCCGACCATGCCGCCGAGGCCGGAGGCCCGGGCGAGGCCGAGCACCAGGTCGGCGCGCGCCGCCGGGTCCGCCTGCCAGCGCGGATCGGCGGTCACCTCGAAGGCCAGCGTCTGCAGGGCATCGCCGACCAGGATCGCGGTGGCCTCGTCGTAGGCCTTGTGCACGGTGGGCTTGCCGCGGCGCATGTCGTCGTCGTCCATGGCCGGCAGGTCGTCGTGGACCAGGGAGTAGCAGTGCACCAGCTCGACGCCCGCGCCCGCGGCGAGCGCCCCAGCCTCGGGGCCGCCGAGCATGCGCGCCGTCTCGATGGTGAGGAAGGGCCGCAGGCGCTTGCCGCCGCCGAGCACGGCGTGGCGCATCGCCTCCATCAGGCGCGGGGGCCGCGCGATCTCGCCCGGCCGGACCGTGCCGTCGAGCAGGTCGACCATGAAGCGCTCGACCGTGTCGGCGATGCCGGCGAGCCTGTGGGAAAACCCGTCCGCGCCCCCCTCCACCTTGACCGATCCGGGGTTAGCCTGCGTTGAGGGGGAGGAGGTCATGGGAACGTGGCCTTGGGAGGAACGAGACGCGACGCTGTGCGGCCCGAGGATATCAGAGCGGAGCCGCGGCAAGGCGCGGCGCCCGGGGTGACGACGGCGCAGGAGCGGCCGCTGCATCCGGTGAAGCGGACGGGGCGCCCGCGCCGGCTGCGCCGGCTCGTGGGGCTGGTCCTGCTCGTACCTAGCATCGTGCTCGGTCTCACGCTCACGCTGGCGCTCGTCTATAGCGCCGTGACGCCGCCCTCAACCCTGATGCTCGGGCGCTGGCTGACCTTGCGCCCCGTGACCCGGGAGGCGGTGCCGCTGGAGCGGATCAGCCCGAGCCTCGTCCAGGCGGTGCTGACCTCCGAGGACCAGCGCTTCTGCCTGCACCACGGCATCGATCTCGGTGCGCTCCGCGACGCGATCGACGACGAGGACGGCCCGAGCCGGGGCGCCTCCACCATCACCATGCAGACGGTGAAGAACGTGTTCCTGTGGCCGGGCCCGTCCTACCTGCGCAAGGCCCTCGAGATCCCGCTCGCGGTGGTGGTGGACGCGCTCTGGGGCAAGCGGCGGACCCTGGAGATCTACCTCAACGTGGCCGAATGGGGCGACGGGATCTACGGCGCCCAGGCCGCCGCGCGGCACTGGTTCCGCAAGGATGCGCGCGACCTGACCCGCCCGGAATCGGCGCTGCTCGCGGCCTCCCTGCCGAACCCGATCCTGCGCAGCGCCGGCAGGCCGACCCCGGCGCTCCGCCGGATCGCGAGCCGCATCCAGGGGCGTCTCGGCCAGGTCGAGGGCCTGATGGGCTGCCTGCGCTGACGCTCCGAGGATCCGAGGGGGGATCATTCTCTTGGCGGGGTGCCGGGGCGGCGCCCCGGCGCTCTCCCAGGGCTCTGCCCTGGACCCGCCAAAGGGGTGGCCCCTTTGGAATCCCGGATTATCGGCTATGGAGGCCGGACAAGGAGAACCCGATGTCCGAGCCCACCGAGATCACCCTGGAGCGGATCGCCCTGATCCGGCGCCTCGTGGTCGCCTGGAATTCAGAGGGGCACGGCGCGCCGATCGTCCATCCGGACGCGCCCTACGGCAGCACCGACCGCGACGGCGACATCGCCAACGTCACCGGCGACGACGAGGGGGCCGAGGAGGAGCATCGCGCGGTCGGCGCTGCGCTCGCCGCCTTCGTGCGGCATGCGGCCCTCAAGCCCGGCCGCTTCACCTACCATAACCCGCTCGTGAAGCTCGACCCGGCGCGGACCGGCGACGTCTTCCGCGACGAATCCGGCGCCGCCCCGGAGCAGATCACCTTCGACGTGGCGCCCGAGCACCTCGCCCTGATCCCGCATCTCGCGGTCCGTTGGGACGAGGCCCGGATGGTGCCGCTGGTCGATCCGGCCGCGCCCTACGGCGAGGCCGATCTGGAGACCTCGATGCGAAGCCGCCTCGGCGGTGCCGAGGCGGACCTCGACCGGCTGCACCACGCGATGCAGCCGGCTCTGCAGATCTTCCTGCGCTACGCCGACATCGCGCCGGGCGACTACGCCTGATCGGCCGGACGGCGGCGCGGCGGACGCGCCGTCGTCCGGCCCCGCCGCTCAGCCCTCGCGCTTCTTGCGCTGGGCGAGCGTGCGCAGGCGCAGGGCGTTGAGCTTGATGAAGCCCGCCGCGTCGCGGTGGTCGTAGGCGACGGCGCCCTCCTCGAAGGTGACGAGATCCTGGTCGTAGAGCGAGTTCGGGCTCGTCCGGCCGATCACGTGCACGCCGCCCTTGTAGAGCTTCAGCCGCACCGAGCCGGTGACCTTCTCCTGGCTCTTGTCGATCAGCGCCTGGAGCATCTCGCGCTCCGGCGAGAACCAGAAGCCGTTATAGATCAGCTCCGCGTATTGCGGCATGAGCTGGTCCTTCAGGTGGGCGGCGCCGCGGTCCAGCGTGATCGATTCGATGGCGCGGTGGGCCGGCAGCAGGATGGTGCCGCCGGGGGTCTCGTACATGCCGCGGCTCTTCATGCCGACGAAGCGGTTCTCGACAAGGTCGAGCCGGCCGATGCCGTTGGCCCGGCCGAGCTCGTTCAGCCTGGCGAGCAGGGCGGCCGGCGACAGCACCTCGCCGTCGATCGAGACCGCGTCGCCCCGCTCGAAGCCGATGGTGATCACGGTCGGCTGGTCGGGCGCCTCCTCCGGCGAGAGGGTGTGGGAATAGACGTAGTCCGGCACCTCGACCGCCGGATCCTCCAGCACCTTGCCCTCCGAGGAGGCGTGCAGGAGGTTGGCATCCACCGAGAACGGGCTCTCGCCGCGCTTGTCCTTGGCGATCGGGATCTGGTTCTGCTCGGCGAAGGCGATGAGCTGCTCGCGCGAGCGCAGGTCCCACTCGCGCCAGGGCGCGATCACGGTGACGTCGGGCTTGAGCGCGTAGTAGCCGAGCTCGAACCGGACCTGGTCGTTGCCCTTGCCGGTGGCGCCGTGGCAGACCGCGTCGGCCCCGACCTTCTCGGCGATCTCGATCTGCTTCTTGGCGATGAGCGGCCGGGCGATCGAGGTGCCGAGCAGGTAGACGCCCTCGTAGACGGCGTTGGCCCGGAACATCGGGAACACGTAGTCCCGAACGAATTCCTCGCGCAGGTCCTCGATGAAGATGTTCTCGTCCTTGATGCCGAGCAGCTGCGCCTTCCTGCGCGCCGGCTCCAGCTCCTCGCCCTGGCCGAGATCGGCGGTGAAGGTCACGACCTCGCAGCCGTAGGTGGTCTGCAGCCACTTCAGGATGATCGAGGTATCGAGGCCGCCGGAATAGGCCAGCACGACCTTCTTCACGGGCTTCTGGTCGGGAGCGGACATCGGCGGTTCCGTCGTCTTCGGGCTGTCGCGGCAGGCTGTCGCGGTTGCGCGCGGCTTATCGCGCAGGCTCCGCGCCTGCAACCGCCATGCCCGCGCCAGGCCTGAGCCCGCCGAGATCGCAGGCTCCGGGGGGTTCGCCGGGAACCCCGGCTGCCCCATCTACGTCAGGCCCAGGCCGGTTGCGCGCCACGGCCGGTTCGCGACTTGCTTCTGACCTCCCACGCGGAGACGCTGCGTCCATGGCCCGCCAGCCAGCCATCGAGTTCTGGTACGAGTTCGCCTCGACCTATTCCTACCTCGCCGCCATGCGGATCGAGGCGGCTGCGGCCGAGGCCGGCGTCGCCGTGCGCTGGCGGCCCTTCCTGCTCGGCCCGATCTTCGCGGCGCAGGGCTGGACCTCCTCGCCCTTCAACCTCTACCCGGCCAAGGGCCGCAACATGTGGCGCGACGTGGAGCGCGAGGCCGCCCGGCTCGGCCTGCCGGCGCTGACCCGGCCCGATCCCTTCCCGCAGAACAGCCTCAGCGCCACGCGGGCCGCGATCCTCGGCCAGGGCGAGGACTGGCTCGTGCCCTTCTCGAAGGCGGTCTACACGGCGAGCTTCGCGCAGGGGCGCTCCATCGCCGAGCCGGCCGCCGTGATCGGCATCCTCGATTCGCTCGGGCTCGACGGCACCCAGACCCTCCGGGCGGCGAGCGCCGAGGCGAACAAGACGCGCCTGCGCGTCGCGGGCGAGGAGGCGCGCTCGCGCGGCATCTACGGCGCGCCGAGCTTCCTGACCGAGGACGGCGAGCTGTTCTGGGGCAACGACCGCCTGGAACAGGCCCTGGCCTGGGCGGTCGGCGAGCGCTCCGGTGGCCTCCGTTAGGCCACAACCTCGGCTAGAAAGGCGGCTCCTGACCCTCGGGACCTGCCGGGCATGCCTTTCGACCGCCGCCGCTTCCTCGTCGCCACCGCCGGCCTCCTGGCGCCTGGCCTCGCCGCACACCGCGCCCGCGCCCAGTCCTACGGGCAGCGCGTGCCGGTCACCAACGACGAGGGCAAGGCGGTGGCGAACTCCATCCTGCCCGGCGAGATCACCGGCCAGATCCCGGCCCTGAAGGGGGTGACCTATGCGGGCGCCCCCGATGCCGAGACGGCGCTCTACGAGTTCTTCGACTTCAACTGCCCGTGGTGCCGCAAGGCCGCCGCCGACATGGTCTCGCTGCACGAGAGCGATTCCGCCCTGCGCATCGGCCTCGTGCACAACCCGATCCTGTCGCCGCAATCGGCGCAAGCCGCCAAGGTGATGCTCGCCGTGCAGCGCCGGCTCGGCGCTGAGGCCGCCTGGCGCTTCTATGGCCAGCTGCTCGGCAAGCCGGGACGGATCGACGGGCCGGGTGCCCTCGAGGTCGCGGGCGGCCTCGGCGTGCCGGCCGCCGAGATCGAGTCGGTCGCCGACAGCGACGCGGTGCGCGAGGCCCTGCGCAGCCACATGCGTATGGCGGCCGATCTCGGTCTCTACGCGACGCCCTCCTACGTCCTCGGGAATGCCGGCATCCTCGGCCATCCGGGCGCCCGCTCCCTCGCCCGGATGATCGCCAGCACCCGCCGCTGCGACAAGCTCGCCTGCTGAGGCGCCTCGCGCCGGACGCCGCGCGGCGATCCGGTTGCGGAGCGGCCGAGCGCTAGAGCCGGATCCGATCAGGTTGCTTCAACCGGATCGGTGAATCCGTCTCTAACCCATTGATAGAGAACGCGTGATCCGATTGGATTGCGGGGCAATCCAATCGGCGCGCGCTCTAGGGCGGGGCAAGCTCCGGTCAAGCCTGGCCGTTCAAGAATCGCGAGGGTTTCTCGGCTAAGCTCCGCCGGAGCCCGAGCCGGCTCCGGACCGAACCTGTGGACAGACCATGCACGCCCTGATCGCCCAGCTGCTCGCGATGACCGCCGCCGTCATCGCCGGCGTGCTCGTCGCCGAGAAGATCGAGACCCCGATGCGCAGCCTCGCGAGCCGGATCGGCGAGGGCCGGGGCCGGCGGCGGTAGGGCGGTCGCCTACGCGCATCGCTGATTTTCAGGATCGGACGCGGGTCCCCTCTCCCGTTCGGGAGAGGGGGCCTGTCGCGGGTCTTGCGTGCGTTCTGAGGCGGGCTTCCCCCTGCCGCCCCCTCCTGAGGCCGGGGCCATTCTCTCCCGCAGAGGGGGGAGGGCAAGCGCGCTGAGCCGGCTGCCGGCCAGCGGCCGCTCGCCGCAGCCGGCTGGTGGAACCGGCCGCCGCCGCGATCCGCCTCGCCTTGCGTGCCACCGTGTTGCCATGCTAGGCGGTCGCCGCGCCGGGCAGGGGGCAGTATGCACCCGGCCGCGCGGCACAATCCCATCTCCCGCGGTCTCCCCACCCAGCCCCTGAACGGGCCAGGCCCGGCCGGAACCACGGGCAAGGCAAGAGAGAGCGACGGGTGGCGCAGAACGGTTCCGAGGCAGGGTCCCTCGTCGCAGGCATGGCGGGCCGCTACGCTTCCGCCCTGTTCGAACTGGCCCGCGACGGCGGCCAAGTCGATGCGGTCGCCGCGGATCTCGACACGTTCGACGCGCTGCTCAAGGAGAGCGCCGATCTCCGCCGCCTCGTGAAGAGCCCCGTCTTCACCGCCGAGCAGCAGGCCGCCGCCATCGGCGCCGTTGTCGAGAAGGCCGGGATCAAGGGGCTCGCCGCCAACTTCATCCGCCTCGCCGCTGCCAATCGTCGCCTGTTCGCCCTGCCGGACATGATCACCGTCTTCCGCGCCCTGGTGCGCGAGTCGAAGGGCATCGTCCGCGCCGAGGTGCGCGTGGCCGAGAAGCCCTCCGACGCGGTCCTCAACGAGATCAAGGCGTCGCTGCGCGAGATCGCGAAGGCCGAGATCGACGTCGACCTCCACGTCGATCCGAGCCTGATCGGCGGCCTCGTCGTGAAGATGGGCTCGCGCATGGTCGACGCTTCGCTGCGCACGAAGCTCAATGGAATCCGCCTGGCGATGCGGGAAGCCCGCTGAAAGCGGGACCGCAACGCCGACGACCTGACTGAATTCGATTTGTAAGAGGCCCCGACGATGGACATCCGCGCCGCCGAGATCTCCGCGATCCTGAAAGAGCAGATCAAGAACTTCGGCGAGGAGGCCGAGGTCTCCGAGGTCGGACAGGTCCTGTCCGTCGGCGACGGCATCGCCCGCGCCTACGGCCTCGACAACGTCCAGGCCGGCGAGATGGTCGAGTTCGAGTCGGGTGTGCGCGGCATGGCGCTCAACCTCGAGCAGGACAACGTCGGCATCGTGATCTTCGGCTCCGACCGCGAGATCAAGGAAGGCCAGACCGTCAAGCGGACCGGCGCCATCGTGGACGTGCCGGTGGGCAAGGGCCTGCTCGGCCGCGTGGTCGACGCCCTCGGCAACCCGATCGACGGCAAGGGCCCGATCCAGTCGACCGAGCGCCGCCGCGTGGACGTGAAGGCCCCGGGCATCATCCCGCGCAAGTCCGTGCACGAGCCGATGGCCACCGGCCTCAAGGCGATCGACGCCCTCATCCCGATCGGCCGCGGCCAGCGCGAGCTGATCATCGGTGACCGCCAGACCGGCAAGACCGCGATCGCCCTCGACACGATCCTCAACCAGAAGCCCGCCCACCAGGGCACGGACGAGAAGGCCAAGCTCTTCTGCATCTACGTCGCCGTGGGCCAGAAGCGCTCCACCGTGGCCCAGTTCGTGAAGGTGCTGGAGGACCAGGGCGCGCTCGAGTACTCGATCGTCATCGCGGCGACCGCCTCCGACGCCGCCCCGATGCAGTTCATCGCGCCCTTCGCCGGCTGCGCCATGGGCGAGTATTTCCGCGACAACGGCATGCACGCCGTGATCGTGTACGACGACCTCTCCAAGCAGGCGGTGGCCTACCGCCAGATGTCGCTGCTGCTGCGCCGCCCGCCGGGCCGCGAGGCCTATCCGGGCGACGTGTTCTACCTCCACAGCCGCCTGCTCGAGCGCGCCGCCAAGATGGGCGATGCCGCCGGCGCCGGCTCGCTGACCGCGCTCCCGGTCATCGAGACCCAGGCCAACGACGTCTCGGCCTACATCCCGACCAACGTGATCTCGATCACCGACGGCCAGATCTTCCTTGAGACCGACCTGTTCTACCAGGGCGTGCGCCCGGCGGTGAACGTCGGACTCTCGGTGTCGCGCGTGGGCTCCTCGGCCCAGACGAAGGCGATGAAGAAGGTCGCCGGCAAGATCAAGGGCGAGCTCGCGCAGTACCGCGAGATGGCCGCCTTCGCGCAGTTCGGCTCGGACCTCGACGCCTCGACCCAGCAGCTCCTCAACCGCGGCTCGCGGCTGACCGAGCTCCTGAAGCAGCCGCAATTCTCGCCGCTGAAGATGGAGGAGCAGGTCGCGGTGATCTATGCCGGCGTCAACGGCTACCTCGACAAGCTGCCGGTCGCCAAGGTCCGCGCCTTCGAGGACCAGCTCCTCGGCACCCTGCGCACGAAGCACAAGGACCTGCTCGACGCGATCGGCACCTCCAAGGATCTCTCGGACGACAACGCGGCGAAGCTGAAGAGCGTCGTCGAGGGCGTCGCCAAGTCGATCAACTGACCGCCATCACCTGAGCCCGGACGGGCTTTCCCTCCCCCGCTAGCGGGGGAGGGGGCAGGGGTGGGAGCGGGGCCGGAGCACCGCACGCCATCCTGAACCACCCCTACCTCCGGCTCCTCCCTGCTCACGGGGAGGAGAGGCTCTTCCGAACGGATCTGGACGCCGCCCGATGCCGAGTTTGAAGGATCTGCGCAACCGCATCACCTCGGTGAAGGCGACGCAGAAGATCACCAAGGCCATGCAGATGGTCGCCGCCGCCAAGCTGCGGCGCGCGCAGATCGCCGCCGAGAGCGGGCGCCCCTACGCCGAGAAGATGGCGGCGGTGCTCGGCAACCTCGCGGGCGGCCTGATCGGCGGCGTCGGCGCGCCGCGCCTCCTGTCGGGCACCGGCTCCGAGCAGACCCACCTGCTCGTCGTCTGCACCGGCGACCGCGGGCTCGCCGGCGCCTTCAACTCCTCGATCGCGCGCCTCGCCCGCGACCATGCCAACCGGCTGATGGCCGAGGGCAAGACCGTGAAGATCATCACGGTGGGCAAGAAGGGCCTCGACGTGCTCCGCCGCCAGTTCCGCGAGCAGATCGTCGCCTCGCGCGACATCCGCGGCAACAAGCCGGTGGATTACGAGTTCGCCGCCGAGATCGCCGACGACATCCTCGCCCGCTTCGATGCCGGCGAGTTCGACGTGGCGACCCTGTTCTACGCCGAGTTCCGCTCGGTGATCTCGCAGATCCCCACCGCGCAGAAGATCATCCCGGCCGAGCTGCCCGAGGCCGACGCCAAGGGCCCCGGCTCCGACGCGGCGCTGGAATTCGAGCCCTCCGAGGAGGCGATCCTCGAGACGCTGCTGCCGAAGAACCTGACCGTCCAGATCTTCCGCGCGCTCCTGGAGAACGCCGCCTCCGAGCAGGGCGCGCGCATGAGCGCCATGGATTCCGCCACGCGCAACGCGGGCGAGATGATCAAGAAGCAGACGCTGGTCTACAACCGCACGCGTCAGGCCATGATCACCAAGGAACTCATCGAGATCATCTCGGGCGCGGAAGCGCTCTGACCGAAACGAAGCGGGCGCCCCGGCGCCCCGTCCGCACACGCATCGAAGGGTAGGCAATCATGGCCAACACCGCAGTTCCCGGCGCCGGCTCGAACAAGGTCGGCAAGATCACCCAGGTCATCGGCCCCGTCGTCGACGTGCAGTTCGACGGTCACCTGCCGGAGATCCTGAACGCCCTCGAGACCACCAACAACGGCAACCGCCTCGTCCTCGAAGTCGCCCAGCAGCTCGGCGAGAGCACCGTCCGCTGCATCGCGATGGACACCTCCGAGGGCCTGACCCGCGGCCAGGAATGCACGGATACCGGCGAGCCGATCAAGGTGCCGGTCGGCATGAACACGCTCGGCCGCATCATGAACGTCATCGGCGAGCCGATCGACGAGGCCGGCCCGGTCGAGGCCAAGACCTACCGCGCCATCCACCAGCCGGCCCCGTCCTACGACGAGCAGTCGACCGAGGCGCAGATCCTCGTCACCGGCATCAAGGTGGTGGACCTCCTCGCCCCCTACGCCAAGGGCGGCAAGATCGGCCTGTTCGGCGGCGCCGGCGTCGGCAAGACCGTGCTGATCATGGAGCTGATCAACAACATCGCCAAGGTGCACTCGGGCTACTCGGTCTTCGCCGGCGTGGGTGAACGCACCCGCGAGGGCAACGACCTCTACCACGAGATGATCGAGTCGAAGGTCAACATCGACCCGAAGGAGAACAACGGCTCGGCCGAAGGCTCCAAGTGCGCCCTGGTCTACGGCCAGATGAACGAGTCGCCCGGCGCCCGCTCGCGCGTCGCGCTCACCGGCCTCACCATCGCGGAGCAGTTCCGCGACGAGGGCCAGGACGTGCTCTTCTTCGTCGACAACATCTTCCGCTTCACGCAGGCGGGCTCCGAGGTGTCGGCGCTTCTCGGCCGCATCCCCTCGGCGGTGGGCTACCAGCCGACGCTCGCCACCGACATGGGCGCCCTGCAGGAGCGCATCACCACCACCAACAAGGGCTCGATCACCTCGGTGCAGGCGATCTACGTGCCGGCCGACGACCTGACCGACCCGGCGCCCGCCGCCTCCTTCGCCCACCTCGACGCCACGACCGTGCTCTCGCGCTCGATCGCCGAGAAGGGCATCTACCCGGCGGTGGACCCGCTCGACTCCACCTCGCGCATGCTGTCGCCGGCCATCCTCGGCGAGGAGCACTACACCGTCGCCCGCCGCGTCCAGCAGACCCTGCAGCGCTACAAGGCGCTCCAGGACATCATCGCGATCCTGGGCATGGACGAGCTGTCCGAGGAGGACAAGCTGACGGTGGCCCGCGCCCGCAAGATCGAGCGCTTCTTCTCGCAGCCCTTCTCGGTGGCCGAGGTCTTCACCGGCTCGCCGGGCAAGCAGGTCGCGCTCGAGGACACCATCAAGGGCTTCAAGGGCCTGGTGAACGGCGACTACGACGACCTCCCCGAGGCCGCCTTCTACATGGTCGGCACCATCGAGGAGGCCCAGGAGAAGGCCAAGAAGCTCAAGGCCGCCGCGTAAGGCGGTCCTGCCCCTCCCGCGATACGGGGGGAGGGGCATCCGTCAGGCTTCGCCCCGTCCGCGGGTGAAGCGAGCATCTTGGATCCCGGAAAGCTTCAGATGGCCACCTTCCAGTTCGATTTCGTCGGCCCCGAGCGGACCCTGTATTCGGGTGCCGTCGAGGCGGTGCAGCTCCCCGGGAGCGAGGGCGAGATGACGGTCCTGCCGGGCCACGCCCCCGTCATCACCACGCTGCGCGTCGGCGTCATCGTGGTCACCGAGAGCCAGGGCAACGGCAAGCGCATCTACGTGCGCGGCGGCTTCGCCGATATCGGGCCGACCTCCTGCACGGTGCTGGCCGAGCGGGCCGCCCCGATCGAGGAGCTGACCCCCGAATCGATCGACCGGGACATCGAGGCGGCCGAGCTCGCCCGCGATGCCACCGAGGACCAGCAGAAGCGCCAGGAGCTCAACGCGCAGATCGTGCAGCTCCAGGAGACCAAGGTGCTTCTCAAGCTCTGATGGCGCGGCCCTTCGGGGTCGAAGCCTCCGGTTCGCGACAGCCCGCCCGGCCATCCTCCTGGATCGGCCCGGCGGGCTTTTTCATGATTCCTGCTCCGCCGATGGGTCCAGCGCGTCGGCGATCAGCAGCGCGCGCGTCGGCTCGTCCATCGGGCAGCCGAGGGCGAGCCAGCGCGCGCGGGCCCGGGCCAGCGCCCGGCCGATGCCGCGGCCCGGGGCCATCCCGCGGGCGACGAGGTCTGCGCCCGTCACCGGCAGCGCCAGGGGCGGCCCGGCGCGGAGATCGGCCAGCAGGGCCGCGGTGTCGGCGGGCAGGAGCGGGCGCGGTTCGCCGGCCAGCACCGCGAGCGCCGCATCGACGGCCTCCGTGCCGTGCTCGGCGGCGAGCGCGCGGATCGCCCCGGCATCGAGCGCCGCCCGGCTCCGTGCCGCGCCGAGCGCCCGGGCATAGCGCTCGAGGGCGGCGTGCTCGCTATTCGCGAGGCGCAGGCGCTCGCGCAGGCGCTCGGCATCCTCCGGCACCAGCACGGCGAGGGCGCCGAGCGGCAGGAGGCGGGCGCGGGCGAGCCGGCCGACCTCGCCGACGCCGCCCGTGATCCGGGCGAGCAGCCCGGTCTCGCTGAGGGTCGCGACCATCGCCACGGCGCCCGGCGCCTCCAGCAGCTTCAGGAACTCGGCCCGCACCCGCTCGCGCGAGAGCCGGTCGAGGGCCTCGCGCGCCGCGATGCAGGCGGCGAGCGCCGGGCCGTCCGGCGCGCCCTGCCCGAACCGGGCGTGGAAGCGGAAGAAACGCAGGATGCGCAGGGCGTCCTCGCGGATGCGGGTCGCCGGATCCCCGATGAAGCGGACGCGGCCCGCCGCGAGATCCGCCACGCCCCCGGTGGTGTCGTGCAGGTGTCCGGCCGCGTCGAGGGAGAGCGCGTTCACGGTGAAGTCGCGCCGCTCGGCGTCGCGCGCGAAATCGGCCCCGAAACGCACCACCGCGCGGCGCCCGTCCGTCTCCACGTCCTCGCGCAGGGTCGTGACCTCGATGGGCGCCCCGTCCGAGACCAGGGTCACGGTGCCGTGCTCGATCCCGGTCGGCACCGCCTTGAGTCCGGCGGCCCGGGCCCGCGCCATCACCGCCTCGGGCAGGAGCGTCGTGGCGCAGTCGATGTCGGCGGCGTCGTGGCCGAGCAGCGCGTCGCGCACGCAGCCGCCGATGAGCCGGGTCTCGGCGCCGGGGGCGGCGAGGGCCGCGAGCACGGCCGCGACGCCGGGCCGCCCGCGCAGGCGCTCCAGCCCGGCGGGATCGAGCGTGCGCATCAGCGGAACTGCCCCGGCACGAGGCGGCCGTTCTCCATATGCGAGGGCACGTAGCCGCTGCTGCTGCGCTCGGAGAACAGGCCGGACCAGACGAGGGAGGCGATCACCAGGGCGAGCCCGGCCAGGACCAGGCGCAGGCTGTGCGGATCCCAATGGGTCCGCTGCAGCGGGTTCCGCCCCGCCACCAGGAGGTAGGCGAAGAAGAGCGCGAAGGGGATGAGGAAGAGGGCGAACTCTTCGATGAAGCGACGCAGCATGCGAGGTCTACCCTTGAGCCGGCGCTCCGATCCTCGGGACGGCTGCGGCGCCTTCCCTCTCCCGGCTGCGGGATGATCCGGCCTCCGCGCACGTCATCGGGACAGGCGCTCGCGCAGGTTGTTGAGGATCCCGGCCGTGACGCCCCAGATCATGCGCTCGCCGAAGGGCAGGGCGTAGAAGTAGCGCGTGCGCCCCTGCCATTCGCGGGAGCGGAGCTGGTAGCGCGCCCGGTCCATCAGGACGGGCAGCGGCACCTCGAAGATCTCGGCGACCTCCGACGGGTTCGGCCGGAAGCGCGCCTCGGGATCGATCAGGCCGATCACCGGGCTCACCAGGAAGCCGGTGGCCGAGAGATACGGATCGAGATAGCCGAGCGCCCGCACCAGGCCGGGGTCGAGGCCGATCTCCTCGTTCGCCTCGCGCAGGGCCGCCGCGCGGGGTGTCTCGGCGGGGTCGATCTTGCCGCCGGGCAGGGCGATCTGGCCGGAATGGTCGCGCAGATGCGCCGCGCGCTGGGTCAGGACGAGCTGGAGGCCCTCGGCGCGGGCGACCACGGGCACCAGCACCGCCGCGCGGCGGTGCGGCGGCGGCGGGATCACCGCGCTGCCGTCCGGGTCGAGGCTGTGGTCGCCGCGCGGGTTCGAGGTCGGGTCGTCGGGGCCGGGCGGCTCGGCGAGGAGGGCCTCGGCGCAGCGGTCGAGGAAGGCGCTCGCCTCCCGGTCCCACGCGTGGCGGGTGGCCTGACCGACGGCCACGCTCACGCCGCCTCCGCCGGTGCGATGCGGTGGAAGGCGCCGCCGGCCGCCACGCCGAGCCAGGTCCGGCCGTCGATCTCGCGCTCCTCGGCCATCGCCACGAGGTCGTAGGTGAGCGCCCGGCTTACCAGCGCCCAGAGGCCGCCGCGCACCCGCAGGTAGGGTTTCAGGGCGCCGGCCTGCGCTTCCTCGAAGCGCAGCGGATGCTCGGGGCCGACCGCGACGAGGTCGTCCACATTGGTGCGGAAGCTGATGCGCCGGCCCGCGCCATCCCCATCCACCGCCATCTCGACGGCGACGAAGGGCGCGTCCTCCACGGCGATGCCGACGCTCTCGACGGGGGTGACGAGGCGGATGCTGCCATCGGGCTCCGCCCGCAGGATCGAGGCGAACAGCCGGACCATCCTGTCCCGCCGGATCGGGCTGCCGTTGTGGAACCACGTCCCGTCCGCCGCGATGCGGATGTCGATGGCGCCGCAATAGGGCGGGTTCCACTGATCCACGGGGGCGGGCCCGCGCTTCGGCAGGCTGCCCAGGGCGGCGCCGAGGCGCGCGAGGGTCGGGTCCTGTGGGATGTCGTCGTCCATGGGCGATTCAGCTAGAGCGCTCTTTGCCGAAGTGGAAGCCGGTTCGGCGAAAGGGAGCGCGGCACACCAGCAGCTCTAGCGCTCGGCCGGCGTTGCGTCGGGCCGGCGGCGCAGGATCTTCCAGACGCCGGTGGCCGCCGCGACCCGGCGCTCGCCGGCCCAGAGATCCGTGCGCAGGAAGACCAGGGAGCCCGTGCGCCGCACCACCTCCGGCCGCGCCTCGATCCAGTCGCCGAGGCGGGCCACGTCGATGAACTGCATCTCCATCTGGATGGTCACGCAATTGGCGCCATCCGCGGCGGCCATGGCGGTCTCGCCGAGGGCCCGGTCGGCGAAGCTCATCAGCATGCCGCCATGCACCACCTGAATCAGGTTGGCATGCTTCTGCGCGGCCCGGAAGCCATAGGCTCCGTCCGCCCGCCGGTAGACCGGTCCGACATGGTCGATGAAGCCGACATCGTGGATCGGCTCGAAGCCGGCGGGCGTCTGGTCGGCTGGCAGCATGAGTGTCGGGGTCCGGGATCGCGGCAGGACGTGCCATATAACGCAGTCCGCAGGAAAGGAGGATCGGCCGCAAAACTCCGGAGGCCAGCGAGCTCCACCGATCCGAAGCGATGTGCGGACATCGAAATATTCGCGCCTCCGATCTGAGACTGTTGTGTCTCATAAAATTCAATATTTACATCGATTTCGTCATGCATGCTCTCAATGCCCAGCATGAAGTCTGAAGCAAAAAATTTTTCCGCGTCACAATATGGGGTAGATCTGTTTCTGTGTCCTAATGAGGGTTGCCTTAGTCTGCGAATTTGTCGAACTGTGGTTGTCAGTTCAAAAGTGGACATGGCAAGACGGATATGAAATTCTCCCGACCGAATTCGGGATGATATCCATGGCTTTCGAGTTCACGCAGAAGATCAGGCAAGAGGCTTTCGAGCGTCAAAGCCGCCGCTGTGCGTTTTGTGGTGATCACATGGCGACGGGTCGTTTCTTCGGGCACCACGTGATTCCTAAGCAGCTCGGAAATCCAGCGCTTGCGCGTGATGACCTCCTGGCAACCGTAGAGAATTGTGTTGCTCTTTGCACGGACGACGAGCGGAACTGTCATTCCCATGTGCATGCCGGTGCAAACTACCGCACTGGAACGGTTGCAATGCCGGAGGCTTTCAAATTTTCGCACGGCGGAAGCAGGGTTTTGCATCAGGCTTGGCAGGCAAAGTTGTCGATTATTTTCAATCAGATTTTCGATGAGATTGGTGAGCGGTACAGGCGCAGTGGCGGGGCATGAGGGCTTCGTTTCAGCCTTCGCGGCCGACGCACGGCTGCGCAAAGTCTGGGTGACGCACTGTCAACACAGGGTTCTCACGTCCCTCGCGGCTTGGCGCGGCGGGTCGGGGCCTCGGCGAGCGGATTCTCGGGCCAGGGGTGGCGCGGATAGCGCCCGCGCATCTCGGCGCGAACGGCGGCCCAGGAGCCGCGCCAGAAGCCGGGCAGGTCGCGGGTGATCTGGATCGGACGCTGGGCCGGCGAGAGCAGGTTGAGCACGAGGGGGATGCCGCCGGCGCTCGGATGGGTGTCGAGTCCGAACAGCTCCTGCACCCGCACGGCAAGCGCCGGGCCGCCCTCCGCCTCGTAATCGACCGGGATCGCCGAGCCGGTCGGCACCTCCACATGGGTCGGCGCGGCCTGATCGAGGCGCGCGCGCAGGTCCCAGGGCAGCAGGGCGCCGAGCGCTTGGCCGAGATCGTCCGCGCCGATCGCGTCGAGCCCGGTCCGCCCGACGAGGGCGGGGGCGAGCCAGTCCTCGACCGAGGCGGCGAGGCCGGATTCCGTCAGGTCCGGCCAGGGCTCGCCCTCGGCGCCGCGCAGGAAGCGGATGCGGGCGAGCATCTGGCGCTGGCCGGCGCTCCAGGGCAGGCGCTCCAGTCCGAGCCCGGCGAGGCCGCGGGCGAGGATCACGGCGCTGTCGAGGTCGGCAGGCACCGGCAGCGGGCGCTCGCCGAGGCTGACCGCGCCGAGGCGGCGGATCGCCCGGGCCCGCAGCGCTCGGGCCGCGGCGTCGAAGCTCACCTGCGTGGCGGCCTCGATCCGCCCGGCGAAGGCCGCTTCGATCGCCGCCGCCTCGATCGCGGCGGCGGCGAGGGTGCGGGCATTGCCGGCGCTCCCCGAGAGGTCGGCCACCACGATGAAGCGCGCCCGGGCCAGCGGCGCGGCGGGGTCGAGGCGGCCGGCGCGGCCGTTGACCATCACGAACTCGCCGTCCCGCCCGCGCGCCTTCGCCACACGGTCGGGATAGGCGAGCGCCAGGAGCGGGCCGGGCTCGGCCGGCTCGGACGCCTCCGGGCCGCCCGCGAGCCGCGCCCAGTTCGCCGAGAGCCGGCGCATGTCGGCGGCCCGTTGTCCGCGGTCCCGCCGGAACCGGTCGAGGCGCTCGGCGAGATCGGGCCCGTCGCCGCCGAGGCCGCGCTCCACCAGCACGGCGGCGATCTCGGCCGCCGCGCGCGCCTGCCCCGAGCCGGCCGCGCTCACCACCATGCGGGCGAGGCGCGGCGGCAGGGGCAGGGCCCGCAGCCGCGCGCCGGCTTCCGTGAGCCGCCCGTCCGCGTCGAGGGCGTCGAGGTCGCGCAGCATGGCGCCCGCCTCCCGCAGGGCCGGGGCCGGTGGCGGATCGAGGAAGGCGAGGCGTGAAGGGTCGGAGACGCCCCAGGCGGCGCAGTCGAGCACGAGGCCGGCGAGGTCGGCGGCCAGGATCTCGGGCCGCGCGAAGGGTTCGAGGGCGCCGGTGCCGGCCTCCGCCCACAGGCGCCAGCAGATGCCGGGCTCGGTGCGCCCGGCGCGGCCGCGGCGCTGGTCCACCGAGGCGCGCGAGGCGCGGGCCGTGACGAGGCGGGTGAGCCCGAGTCCGGGCTCGTAGTGGGGCACCCGCGCGAGGCCCGAATCGACCACGATGCGCACGCCCTCGATCGTCAGCGAGGTCTCGGCGATGGCGGTGGCGAGCACCACCTTGCGCCGCCCCGGTGAAGCGGGGGAGACGGCGCGGTCCTGCTCGGCCGGGGTGAGGGCGCCGTAGAGGGGCGCGAGGTCGGTGTCGGGCCCGACGCGGCCCTCCAGCGCCTCGGCGACCCGGCGGATCTCGGCCTGGCCCGGCAGGAAGGCGAGCACCGAGCCGGGATCCGCCCGCAGGGCGCGCAGGATCAGCTCCGCCATCTGCTCGTCGATCCGCCGGTTCGGGTCGCGGTCGAGGTAGCGGGTCTCGACCGGGAAGGCGCGGCCCTCGGATTCGATCACCGGCGCATCGCCCAGGAGGCGCGCCACGCGGGCGCCGTCGAGGGTCGCCGACATCACGAGGATGCGCAGGTCCTCGCGCAGGCCGCCCTGCGCGTCGAGGGCGAGGGCGAGGCCGAGATCGGCGTCGAGGGATCGCTCGTGGAACTCGTCGAACAGGACGGCGCCGACCCGGGCGAGCTCCGGGTCGTCGAGGATCATGCGGGTGAACACGCCCTCGGTGACCACCTCGATCCGGGTCCGGCCCGAGACCTTGGAGCCGAGGCGCACGCGCAGGCCCACCGTCTCGCCGACGCGCTCGCCCAAGGTCGCGGCCATGCGCTCGGCCGCGGCGCGGGCGGCGAGCCGGCGCGGCTCTAGGAGGATGATCCGGCGCCCGTCGAGCCAGTCCGCATCAAGGAGGGCGAGGGGCACCCGCGTCGTCTTGCCCGCGCCCGGGGGCGCCACCAGCACGGCGCCCGCGCGTTCGTCGAGCGCGCCGAGGAGGCGCGGCAGCACCGCGTCGATCGGCAGGGCGGGCGAGGGAGGAAGCGGCATCGCGGCGGGTGATGGCGCGATCGCGGCGGCGAGGCAACCGGGCGGCTCCGCCGGGAGGCCCTGACCCCGACATGGCGCGATCGAAGGCGGCCGTTCGTTCGGTCTCACGTCTGAGCGATTGTCATCGTCCGCGAAAACGTAAAGTATCGACAGGTTATTTTTTCCAGAACGGCCCGGAACAAGGGCTTTCGACGGGTCTTATGGGCTCGACGCGCGCAGCCCGCGCGCCGTGGAGATCCCTTGATGACGCGTCTTGCCCTCGCCCTGTCCGCCGGCCTTCTGCTCGGCGGCCTCGGCTCCTTCTCCGCCTCGGCCGCGCCGCTCGCCGTACCCGCGGGCGTCTCCGCCACCGAGACGGTTGAGGCGGCTGCCTGGCGCCGCCATCACCATATGCGCCACCGCCACCACTCCACCCGGGCCGAGCGCCGCGCGCGCCGCATGAACACCATGCGCCACGGCGACCCGAACGCCCGCAATCCCGAGCGGCCCGGCTACAAGCAGCAGCTCGGCAACACCACCGGCGGCCCGCGCTACTGATCCGTGTTGCGTGCGTCGATCCCGCCCCAGGGTCGGGATCGACGCGCCCGGCGGACGGCCGCCGCCGCGCGGTCGCGCGGGTCGATGGCGACGGTCGCAGGTCATCGCCGCGTTCCATCGCCGCCCCGCCTGAGTTCGTCGGCACCGGAGATCGTGGGGGGCCGTCGCGCATGCGGCGGCCCCCTTGCGATATGAGGCTTCTCCCCAGCCCTGCGACCCCGCGCGCCTGATCCGCGCGGCAGGCTCTGCTAAGGGTGGGGCATGCCCCGCACCGCCCGCAAGATCGCCCCCACCCCGGACGCAGCCCCCGGGCCGGAGGTGGCCGGCGCCACGCCGATGATGGCGCAGTACATCGAGATCAAGGCGGCCAATCCTGACTGCCTGCTGTTCTACCGCATGGGCGACTTCTACGAGCTGTTCTTCGCCGATGCGGAGACGGCCTCGCGGGCGCTCGGCATCGTGCTGACCAAGCGCGGCAAGCATGGCGGCGCCGACATCCCGATGTGCGGCGTGCCGGTGGAGCGGTCCGACGACTACCTCAACCGCCTGATCGCGCTCGGCCACCGCGTCGCCGTCTGCGAGCAGACCGAGGATCCGGCCGAGGCCAAGCGCCGGGGGCCGAAATCCGTGGTGCGGCGCGAGGTGGTCCGCCTCGTCACGCCCGGCACCATCACCGAGGACCGGCTGCTCGATCCGGCCCGCGCCAACCTCCTGCTCGCCATCGGCCGGCGCAAGCTCACGGAGACAGCCTATGCCTATGGCCTCGCCGCCGTGGACATCTCCACCGGCCGCTTCGCCCTGAGCGAGGTGCCGGCCCAGGACCTGTCCGGCGCGATCAGCCGGCACGACCCGCGCGAGATCGTGCTCTCGGAGGCGATCCACGCCGATCCGGCCCTGGCCCGGCTCTGGCAGGAGACGAGCGCCGCGGTGGTGCCGCTGGCGCAGGGCGAGTTGGAGCCGGCCTCCGCCGAGCGGCGCATCCGCGAGCAGTACGGCGTCTCGACCCTCGACGGCTTCGGGCAGTTCACCCGGGCCGAGATCGCGGCGGCCGGCGCGGCGCTCCTCTATATCGCGCGCACCCAGCTCGCGGCGCGGCCGACCCTCGCCGTCCCGACCCGCGAGGATGGCGGCGCGACGCTCGCCATCGACGCGGCGACGCGGGCCAATCTCGAACTCACCCGCACCCTGTCGGGCGAGCGCGCCGGGAGCCTGCTCGCCACCATCGACCGCACGGTGACGGCGAACGGGGCCCGGCTGCTCGCCGAGCACCTCGCCGGCCCGCTGACCGATCTCGGGCGGATCGCCCGGCGGCACGAGGCGGTGGCCCATCTCACCGAGGCCATGGCCCTGCGCGGGCATCTGCGCGACACCCTCGCCCGTGCGCCGGATCTCGCCCGCGCCCTGTCGCGGGTCGGCCTCGGCCGGTCGGGCCCGCGCGACCTCGCCGCGATCCGCGACGGGCTCGACGTGGCGGTCCGGCTCGGCACCCGGCTCTCCGGCGCGGCCTTGCCCGACGACCTGGCGGATCTCGCCGGGGACCTGCTCCGGGCCGATCCGGACCTGATCGCCACCCTGCAGGCGGCGCTCGCCGAGGAATTGCCGCTCAACCGCCGCGATGGCGGCTTCGTGCGCGAGGGCTACCATCCGGAGATCGACGAGGCTCGGACGCTCGGCCAGGATTCGCGCAAGGTCATCGCGGCTTTGCAGGCGCGCTACGCCGAGGCGACCGGCTGCCGCACGCTCCGGATCAAGCACAACAACCTGCTCGGCTATTTCATCGAGGTGCCGCAATCGGTGGGCGAGGCCTGCCTGAAGGGCCTGATGAGCGAGTTCGTCCACCGCCAGACCATGGTGGACGCCATGCGCTTCACCAGCGTCGAGCTGGGCGAACTGGAATCCAAGATCTCCGGCGCCTCGGACCGGGCGCTCGCCCTCGAATCCGCGGTGTTCGACGATCTCGCCGCCCGGGTCCTGGCACAATCCGAGGGCATCGCCGCGGTGGCCGAGGCGCTGGCCGGTCTCGACGTGGCCCAGAGCCATGCCGAGCTTGCGGTGGAGCTCGACTGGCGCCGCCCGGTGGTGGACGATTCCCTCGCCTTCGAGATCCGCGGCGGGCGCCACCCGGTGGTGGAGGCGGCGCTCCGCCGCGCGGGCGAGCCCTTCATCGCCAACGATTGCGACCTGTCGGGCGATTCGCGCGGGCGCATCCGCCTGATCACCGGCCCGAACATGGGCGGCAAGTCGACCTTCCTGCGCCAGAACGCGCTCATCGCGGTGCTGGCCCAGATCGGCGCCTTCGTGCCGGCCGCGGAGGCGCGGATCGGCCGGGTCGACCGGCTGTTCTCCCGGGTCGGCGCCGCCGACGACCTCGCCCGGGGCCAGTCGACCTTCATGGTCGAGATGGTCGAGACCGCCGCGATCCTGAACCAGGCGACGCGGCGCTCCCTCGTCATCCTCGACGAGATCGGCCGCGGCACCGCGACCTTCGACGGGCTGTCGATCGCCTGGGCCTGCCTGGAGCACCTGCACGAGGCCAATGCCTGCCGGGCGCTCTTCGCCACGCATTTCCACGAGCTGACGGCGCTCGGCCAGCGGCTCGCCCGTCTCGACAATGCGACCCTGAAGGTGGCCGAGCACCGCGGCGAGGTGGTGTTCCTGCACGAGGTGGTGCCGGGCGTGGCCGAGCGCAGCTACGGCCTGCAGGTCGCCCGCCTCGCCGGCCTGCCGGCGAGCGTGGTGGCACGGGCGGGCGCGATCCTGAAGGGGTTGGAGAAGGCCGAGCGCGAGCGCCCGGGCCGCCCGCGCATCGACGACCTGCCCCTCTTCGCGGCCCTCGCTCCGCCGCCTCCGCCGGAGCCCGAGCCGCAGGCCGAGGACCGCCTCGGGCCGCTCCTCGACGCGGTCGATCCCGACGCACTGACGCCGCGCGAGGCGCTGGAGGTGCTCTACCGGCTGAAGCGCGAGCGCGCGGCGGGGGCCTGAGCGCCCCCAGGGGATCCCTGTCCCCGCCCGGCAGGCAGAGGGGAATGGTGCCTCGTCCGGATACCGGGCGCGACGCGCGTCCGGGAGGGCGGGCTTCCCTCAGGCCGCGCGCAGGGCCGCGATCTCGGCGATCGTCTCGGCCGCGCGGGCGCGCAGGGCCTCGAACCGGTGCTCGTAGGCCCCATCCGACCGGCAGGCCTCCTCGACCTCGCGGCAGCTCTCCGACAGGGACGAGAAGCCGATCATGCTGGTGGCCGAGATCATCGCATGCGCGTCCTCCGCGATCCGCTCGCGGTGATGGGCGACCGATTCGGGGCCGAAGCGCTGGCCGAGCTCCTCGGCCAGCATCGCCAGCATGTCGCGCATCCGCTCAGGGCCGACGAGACTGCTCGTTTCCTCGTAGACGATCCTGTCGATGCTGGGCCGCGCCGCGCCCGCCATCGGCCGCAGCGCCCAGTGCTCGACGGCGGCGAGCAGCGCGTCCTTCCGGAACGGCTTGCCCACATGGCCGTCCATGCCGGTCGCGCGCAGGGCCGCCACCTGCCGCGGCAGGACGTTCGCGGTCAGCGCCACGATCGGCACCCGCCCGGCCGCGCCGTCGAGGGCGCGGATCTGCCGGGTCGCGGTGATCCCGTCGACCCCGGGCATCTGCACATCCATCAGGACGAGGTCGTAGGCTTTGCTGCGCACGGCCGCCACGGCCTCGGCCCCGTCACCCGCGACGTCGACATGGTGCCCCGCCGCCCGCAGGATCAGGCAGGCGAGGTCCTGGTTGAGGGGAACGTCCTCGGCCAGGAGCAGGCGCCGGTTCGTGCGGATGACGGGCGCGGCGCTCGCCTCGTCCGGGCAGGCATCCTCCGGCACGATCGGCAGGGGCACCTCGAACCAGAAGCGCGAGCCCTGCCCCTCGGTGCTGTCGAAGCCGATCGATCCGGCCATCAGGTCCACGAGCGACTTCGAGATCGCGAGTCCGAGCCCCGTCCCGCCGAAATCCCGGCTGATCGAGGCATCCGCCTGGCTGAAGCGCTGGAAGAGCCGGTCGCGCCGGCCCTCGGGGACGCCGACGCCGGTGTCGGATACGGCGAAGCGCAGGCGGACCTGGCCCTCGGGGCCCGCGCTCGCCCCGACGCTCAGGTCGACCCAGCCCCGATGGGTGAACTTGATGGCGTTGTTGAGCAGGTTGAGCAGCACCTGGCGCAGGCGCGCCTTGTCGCCGGACACCCAGCCCGGCACCTCTGAGGCGAGGGTGACGTTCACGGCGAGCCCCTTGGCCTCGGCCGAGCCGCGCACGATCGCGAACGCGCCCTCGATCAGCGCCGACACCCGGAAGGGCTCGGCCTGGATCTCCACGCGGCCGGCCTCGATCTTCGAGAAGTCGAGGATGTCGTTGACGATGGTGAGGAGCGCCGAGCCCGCCGAGCGGATGCGCTCGGCGTGCAGGCGCGCCGCGGCGCTGAGGTCCGGCTCCTCGTTCAGCAGGTCGGCATAGCCGATCACGCCGTTCAGCGGGGTGCGGATCTCATGGCTCATCGCGGCCAGGAAGTCGGTCTTCGCCCGGCTGGCCGCCTCGGCCAGCGCGCGCGCGGCCTCGACCTCGCCTGTGCGCCGGGCGACGCGCTCGCTCAGCGTCGCGTTGAGGTCGCGCAGGGATTGCTCGGCCGCCGCGCGGGCGGTGTCGTCGCGCAGGGTGAGGACCGCGCCGATCTGCTCGGCGGAGGCTCCGAACAGCGGCTGCGCGTTGCCGACGGCGCGGATCTCGGTGCCGTCGGGCCGCCGGATCAGCCAGCACGCCTCGCGCACCACCTCGCCGCGCACGGCGCGCGCCAGGGGCAGCGCCTCCGGCGGATACGGGCGCCCGTCCTCCCTGAACAGGTGATAGGTCTCGCTGTAGGCGTCCGGGGCCACGTCGAGACGCGCCGTGCCATGGATCGTCGCGGCGGCATTGTTGACGAGGATGATCCGTCCGTCCCTGTCCGTGACGATCACTCCCTCGGCGAGCTGGCCGAGGATCGCGGCGCTCGTCGCCGCGGTGAAGTCGGCATGCGCCTGCGCCTGACGCAATTGCTGCTCCACCAGGGCACGATAGCGCGCGTCGCTCTCGCGCAGGGCCTCCTCCATGGCCCTGCGCTCCGAGATGTCGCGCAGCGAGGCGACATAGCCGTCCGGACGCCCCGTGGCCGCGTCGTGCGTGAGGCAGAAGCTGATCTCCAGCCAGACCCAGTGCCCGTCCCGATGCCGGTAGCGCTGGGTCGTCAGGGCGCGCGCGAGGCGGCCGGCGGTCAGGTCCTCCAGGATGCCGGCATAGGCGTCGGCCTCGCCCGGATGCACGAAGTCGAGGGGCCGTGTGCCGAGGAGCGCCTCGGGCTCGTAGCCGAGCACCGCGGCGGCGGACGGCGACACGTAGCGCCGGGCCGTGGTGAGATCGCTCCAGATGATGATGTCGGTCGTGTGCTCGGCCAGCAGCCGGAAGGTGCGCTCGCTCGCCTGGATGGCCCGCGCCGCGAGACGGTGCTCGGTGACGTCCGAGCAGACCACGACCGATCCGCCATCGGGGAGCGGTGAGCGCCGGACCTCCAGCACGGCGCCGTCCGGCCTCGGCCAGTCGATGACGGGCGGCGGCGCGGCCCCGTCCTCGGGCGGGGTGCACAGGCCGGGGGGCAGCGTGAGGCCGTCGCCCGGTTCGCCCCGGTCGTGGCGGAGGTCGGCGAGCGTCGCGCCCGCCTGGAGGCGCGCGGGCGGCAGGGCGAGCAGGTCGGCCATGCGCGCGTTGGCGACCCGGACCCGCTGCCCGGCATCGAGCACGACGAGCCCCTGGTCCATCCGGTCGATGGTGTCGCGCAGGAGGTCCTTCGTCGCGCGCAGGTCCGCCTCGCGCTCGGCCAGGGCGCGGTTGGCCCGCGCGAGCGCGTCCGCGTTCCGGCGCTGCGCCGCGAGTTCCGCAGCGTGGACGTTGGCGGATTCGTGAAGGTGCAGATGCGCCACCACGATCGCGCCGAGATCGCGCAGCCGCTCGACCTGCTCGGGCGAGACCGTCCGCGGCACCGTGTCGATCAGGCAGAGCGTGCCGATCCGGAGACCCGGCCGCAGCGCCAGCGGGACGCCCGCGTAGAACCGGATATGCGGCTCGGCCCGGACGAGGGGGGTGTCGGCGAATCGCGGATCGGCGGCGGCGTCGGGGACGATCAAGGGCGCGTCGGACAGGATTGTGTGGGCGCAGAACGCGTCCGCCCGGGACGAGCCCTCCGAGGCGAGGCCGCAGGACGCCTTGAACCATTGCCGGTCCGCCTCGACGAAGCCGATGGTGGCGATGGGGACGGCGAACAGGTCGCAGGCGAGGCGGCAGACGGCGTCGAAATGAGGCTGGGGCGGCGTGTCGATGATCGCGAGGCGACGCAGATCCGCGAGCCGGGCAGTCTCGTTGACCGGGACAGGAAACATGAGCGGAATCTCGGAGCCGTGTGCGCAAACAGACGAACTGTCTCGGTCCCTATTACCGATCCAGTTACTGACCCATGTTAATCCGCTTTCACAAGGGAGCGAGCGTTGCGGCTGCCGGCTCGACTGATGGGAACGGACAACGAACCTTGGACGTGCTCATTCAGGACCTTGCAACACCGGTACGCGATGGCGCGGGACCACATTGCGGCGCGCTCGCACCGGACCGGCCCGGATCCGGCTTTCGAGCGACGCCCCGGCCCGCAGGACCGGCGGCACGCCGTGCCCGCAATCCACGTGAGGCCTTATAGGAATCTCCGCACCGGTGAGAGACAATCTTGACCGTTCCGGTCTTATCGCGGACGACGCCGAACGTCTGGCTTCCGCCGGACGAGATCTGGCCTCGCGTGGCTCAGGATCGATCTGACTGACATGAAGAGCGGCATGGCTCAGCCTGTTCAACCGTCGCGCGCCGCGCGGTCGCGCGTCGCGACGGCGCTCGTCGCGAGCTCCCTTGTCGTGACCTCGGCGGTCTCCGCCCGGGCCGACGATCTCAGCGCCCTGTTCGAGCCGCGCACGCTGGTTTCCGTCGGCAGCCTGTTCGGCGCCAGCCCGCGCTATCCCGGCGCGCGGACGACCGGGTTCTGGGGCTTCCCCTACCTGTCGTTCCGCGGCCCCGACGAGCCGCGAAGCTGGTGGTCTCCCGATGACGGGCTCGACGCCAGCCTGATCCGGCAGGGACCCGTCGAGCTGGGGGCGGTCCTCGACCTCCGCGACGGGCGCTCCGCCCGGGACGATCGTCGCCTGCTCGGCCTGCCGGGCCGTCCCCTGGCGCCGGCTTTCGGCCTGTTCGCCGAGGTCTGGCCGGTCCAGGACATCCTCCGGCTGCGGGCCGAGGTGACGCAGGGCGTGCGCGACCACGACGGCGTGGTGGCCAAGCTCGGTGCCGATCTGGTCGGCCATTTCGGCCGCTTCACCCTGAGCGGCGGGCCGCGCCTCGTCCTCGGCGACGCGGCCGCGACGCGCCTCGACTTCGACGTGCCCGTCCGTACGGCGCTGGTGAACCCCCTGCTGACGCCCTACCGGGCTTCGGCGGGGCCGCGCTCCATCGGCGCCACGGCGGCCGTCAGCTACGACTGGTCCGAGTCCTGGCAGATCCTCGCCTATCTGCGCTACGACCGGATCGTGGGATCCGCCGCGGGAAGCCCGATCGTGCGCCGGATCGGTCAGGCCGACGCGGTCACGATCGGGTCGGGGCTGATCCACACCTTCGCGATTGGTCAATGAAACTTCGCGTGATCGACCGCGTGAGCGGCGCCGAATTCATCAAGATTGTGTGATCTTGTGTGATATCGATGCCACGGTTCCAGTCGATCGCGCTGTTTGCGCGAAGATTTCCGAATTGTTGCGGAATGTTTCTCTCTATGGTCCGCGGAGACGGGAGAGAAGCTCTTGGCACGTATCCTATTGACCGGCGCGACCGGGCTGCTCGGCGGCGCGGTCCTGCACGAAACCCTCGATCGTGACGACGGCACCAGCTGGATCTGCCTGGTCCGCTGCGCCAATGCCGACCAGGGCCGGCAGCGCGTCGCCGCGCGCCTCGCCCGCTTCACCGATCCCTTCACCGCCCAGCGCCTCGCCCGCAAGGTCGAGATCGTGCCCGGCGACTTCACCCAGGCCGACCACGACAACGATCCGCGCCTCGATGGGGTGACCCACATCCTGCACCTGGCCGCCGACACCTCGTATTTCGGCGGCGAGCGGCTGTTCCGTACGAACCGCGACGGCACCCTGGCCCTGGCGCGGCGCGCCGCGCGGATGCGCAACCTGCAACGCTTCCTGCATATCGGCACCGCGATGAGCTGCGGCGCCGAGGCCGGGCCGGTGGTCGCCGAGAGCCGTCCCGACCCGGAGGCCCGCCACCTCGTCCCCTACACCGCCTCCAAGGCCGCGACCGAGGAGGCCCTGGCGGCCGAGTTCCCGGACCTGCCCCTCGTCGTGGCCCGGCCCTCGATCGTCGTCGGCCACAGCACGCTGGGCGCCGGGCCGAGCTCCAGCATCCTGTGGCTGGTGCGCGCGGCCGACCGGCTGCGTCTCCTGCCCTGTGCGCCCGAGAGCTGCTGCGACATCGTCCCGGCGGACTGGGCCGCCGGCGCCCTGCTCACGCTGCTGCGCAAGCACGACCTCGCCCACGATCTCTACCACGTCTCGGCGGGCCTCCCGAGCGTGACCCGCTGGAGCGCGCTGAACCGCGCCTTCGAGGCGGCCGAGCCGAGCGACGGCGTGCGCGCGCTGTCGTGCTTCGACCTCAGCGACCGGGCCGCCCTGCGCGACCGCTTCCGGGCGGTGTTCGGCCTGGACAGCCCGCTGAAGCAGACGATGCTGCGGGCGACGCGGGCCTATTACGCCTTCTGCGCCCTCGACATGACCTTCGCCAACGACCGGCTGCTCGCGGAGGGCGTCGCCCCGGCGCCGGCGCTCTCGGACTATCTCGCGACCTGCCTGGCGAATTCCGCGCCGATCATCGATCAGTTCGCCGACGATCTCGAGATGTTCGTGCCCCCGCCGGCGCCCGGCCCGGCCGCGCTGCCGCAGGCCGTGGTCGCGTGAACCCGTACCTGGTCCTCGCCGTCTCGATCGGCGCCGAGGTCTCGGCCACGCTGGCGCTCAAGGCCGCCGACGGCTTCACCCGGCCTCTCCCGAGCCTGATCGTCGCCCTCGGCTACGGCACCGCCCTGTGGCTGATGTCCACCAGCATGGACATGCTGCCCATCGGGGTCGTGTACGCGGTCTGGGCCGGTGTCGGCATGGTGGGCGCCGCGCTCGGGGGCGCCCTGCTGTTCGGGGAGGCGGTGAGCCCCGCCATGATCATAGGGATCGCCGTGATCGCCCTCGGCGTCACCATCCTGGCGGTCGCGCAGGCCCACGCCTGAGGCCCGGCGCGAACTTCGTCGCGCCTCGCCCGTTAGCGTCCATCCACGGCAGGAAGGACGACCGATGAGACGCGCGACGATCGCACTGGCAGCGGCCTTGGCCGCGGGCCTCTCCGGGGGTGCTGCGCTGGCGCAGGGGGCTCCGGCCCGTCCCGGCGGCCCTGATCTCGCGGCCCCGGGTCCGGCCGAGGGCGTGATCGTCCGGGAGCCCCGGTCGGTCGCGCCGACCCTCGAGGAATCGGCGGCGACCACGGGGACCGTCCCGCTCGTCGCGCCGCCGACGACCGGGGTCGGCGGCACGCCGAGCACGGGCGCCCCCGGCACGTCCGGCGTGACCCTCAGCCCGGCCGTGCCGTCGCGCTGATCCAGTCCGGCGCGGCCTCGCAGGGCCCCGGTCAGACGGCGTCGGACGAGTAGGCGAGGACCGGGTAGCGGATCAGGCTGCGCGGGGCCGGCGGGACCTCTTCGGCGGGTAGCGGCCCGGCCGGCATCCTGGAGGGCATCACGATGCGGCGCGCGAGCGCGGCGGTCAGGCCGCGCCCGACCAAACGCTGGAACCGGCGGCGCGCCCAGACGGGCACGGTATCGGCGTCACTCATGGACCCCTCCCAGCAAGACATGCGCGGTGCGGCGGCTTCTCGCTTCCGCGCGGAGGGTCCGACACCGCGCCCGACCCCAGGGCTCCTCCGCTGACAGCAACGTTAAATCGCGCCGGCGCCGCCTCAAGTGACTTCCCGCACCCCCTGTTACAGAGAAGCTCAATCATCGCGCGTGGATCGGCGTCCGAGAGACTGATTTGGTGCGCTGTCATACCCCAAATGCGGGATAAGCCAGCGGCGGCACGCGCTTTTTACTGATCTTCAGGCCTCTGGTCTCGGCCTGGACGGAACGATGCAGAGGAGGGCGGCATCGGCGCGGGCACCGCCGGGCGATCGTCCGATTCGGGTGTCGGACCCGCTACCGCAGATGGGCTGCCAGCCAGAGGGCGGCGGCCAAGACCAGCGCGTAGGCGAGCCAGCGCAGGCGTCGCGCGCGGGGGGAGGCGCGCGGTGCCTCGGGCGGCGCCGGCATCAGCGGGCCTGCGCCGCCGGACCGCCATCCGGGACGGGGCGCGGCTCGTCGTCGGGCGCACGCAGGCGGTAGCCGATACCGGTCTCGGTGAGGAGGATGCGCGGGCGCTCGGGATCGACTTCCAGCTTCTGCCGGAGCTGGCGCATGTAGACGCGCAGATATTGCGGATCGGACGAGGTCGAGACCGACTGCATCAGCTGCGCATGGGTCAGAACCTTGCCGGCATGCAGCACCAGCACGCGCAGGAAGTCGTATTCCCGCGGGGTCAGCTTCACCTCGGCCTCGCCCACCCGCACGATGCGCCGCACGAGATCGACCGAGAGCCCGTCGACCCGGAAGACCGGCCGCTCGCCGCGCACCGCGAGCTGGTGGCGCAAAGCCGCGCGCAGGCGGGCGAGAAGCTCGGCCATTCCGAAGGGCTTGGTCACGTAGTCGTCCGCGCCGAGATCGAGCGCCTCGACCTTGCCGCCCTCGTCGTCGCGGCTCGACAGGACCACCACCGGCAGGTCGGGATGGTCGGCGCGGATCGCGCGCAGCAGGTCGTGGCCGCGCATGTCGGGCAGGCCGAGATCGAGGATGACGAGATCGGCCCGCGCCCGACGCAGGAGGTCGAGGGCGCAGCGGGCATCCGGCGCCTCCAGGATGCTGTAGCCCTGCGTGGACAGGCCCATGCGCAGGAGCTTGCGGATCGGCGGCTCGTCGTCGACGACGAGAACGGTCGCGCTCATGCGGTCGGCCTCATGCGGCGATGCTGCCCCTGGTGGTGCGGGCCGGCACCGGCAGGCTGACGACGAAGCAGGCCCCGCCGCGGTCGGGCCGGTTGGCCGCCGTGACGGTGCCCCCCATCGCCTCGACGAAGCCGCGGGCGATGGCAAGCCCCAGCCCCGTGCCGGCCCGGACCCGGTCGCCCTTGCGGGCCCGGTAGAACTTGTCGAACACCCGCTCCACCTCCGCCTCGGGCAGCCCCTCGCCCTCGTCGAGCACGGCGATGCGGATGTCGGCCCCCTCGCGGCGTGCCCGGACGGTGACCGTGCTCCCCTCCGGCGCATATTTGGCGGCGTTGTCGAGCAAGTTGACCAGCACCTGCTCGAACAGGACCGGATCGAGCGGCAAGGCCGGCAGGTCCGGCTCGACCGCCACCTGCACCCGGTGGCCGGCGAGCATTGCCTCGGTGCGGCGGAGCGCCGTGTCCACGATCTCGGCGACGTCCTGGTCCCGGAGGTTCGGCGCGACGGCGCCCGCCTCCAGCCGGGTCATGTCGAGGAGGTTCGCGATGAAGCGGTTGAGCCGCTCCGATTCCGCGATGATGGTGGCGACGAGCTCGGCCTTGGCCTCCGCGGGCAGGGCGGCGTCGAGGTCGCGCAGGGTGCTCGCGGCGCCGAGCACCGAGGCCAGCGGCGTGCGCAGGTCGTGGCTGATCGAGGTCAGCAGGGCCCGGGCCAGGCGGTCCGTCTCGGCTTCGCGCTCGGCCCGGTCGAGATCCTCCACCAGGCGGACCCGCTCGATGGCGAGCGCCCCCATATCGGCGAGGGCGTCGAGCAGGCGCCGACCCTCCGGCGTCAGGATCGGCCCGGTCCCGTCCCGGTCGAGGCCGATCACCCCGATTGTGCCGCGCCCGGTCCGCATCGGCAGGAACAGCCGCCGCGCGCCCGGCAGGGTGTCGGCGCCGCGCCCGGCCGGGCGGTCGTTGCCGAAGGCCCACTGGGCCGCCGCGAGGTCGGCCTCGTCCAGCCTGTCCTCGGGCGGGTAGCCGGCCCGCACGGCGACGGCCTGGCCCTCGGGCAGGAGCAGGACGACGCGCACCCCCAGCATGGCCGCGACCTGGGCGGAGGTGGCCCAGAGCACGTCGTCGAGGGTGCCGCAGCCCGCGAGCTTGCGCGAGAAGCCGTACAGACGCTCGCTCGCCTGCGCGCGCGCCTGCGCGATCACCGCCACCGAGCGCGCCCGCGCGGCGAGGTTCGAGACCAGCACCGCCACGAGGGTGAAGAGCAGGAAGGCGGCGACGTTGGTCGGGTCGGCGATGGTGAAGGTGTAGACCGGCGGCAGGAAGAAGAAGTTGTAGGCGAGCGAGGCCGCCACCACCGCGGCGAGCGAGGGCCCGAGCCCTCGGCGCACGGCGACGCCGACCACGGCGGTGAGCAGGAACAGGTCGGCATTCTCGACGCCGGCATAGGGCTGGAGCAGCAGCGCGGCGCCGAGGCCCGTGGCGGTGGCGAGCAGCGCCTCGAGGTAGGGCCGGCCGTCCCGCGTCCGGCGGGGCGTGGCGGTGGCGACGCCGCGCCGCGCCGGGATCGCGCCGGGCGCGGCCTCGCCGGGCACCACGTGCACGCCGATCGTGCCGCTGCGGCGCACGAGGTCGTGCACCACCGAGCCGTGGACCAGCTCGAAGGCCCAGGACCGCGCCGCCTTGCCGACGACGATGTGGTTGACGTTGGCCGAGCGCGCATAGGCCAGGATGTCGTCGGCGATGCGCCGCCCGCCCGGCAAGGTGACGGCGTCGCCCCCGAGCCGGTCGGCGAGGCGCAGCGCCTCGGCGATGCGGTCGCGCTGCGTCTCGCTGAAGGCGGCCGAGCGTGCGCCCTCGATGAAGAGCGCGGTCCAGGGGGCGTGCAGGCGGTCGGCGAGGCGCTTGGCGTAGCGCACGAGTCCGGCCCCGCGCGGATCCTCGTTGACGCAGACCAGCACCCGCTCGCCGGCCGCCCAGGGGCCGGCGATGGCGTTCGCCCGCATGTGGCTCAGGAGCTCGTCGTCCACCCGGTCCGCGGTGCGCCGGAGGGCCAGCTCGCGCAAGGCGGTGAGGTTGCCGCGGGAGAAATAGTGGCTCAGGGCCCGCTCGGCATGGTCCGGCACGTAGACCTTGCCGTCCTTCAGGCGCTGGATCAGGTCGTCCGGGTTGAGATCGATCACCTCGATGTCGTCGGCCCGGTCGAGCAAGCCGTCGGGCACGGTCTCGCGCACGCGGATGCGGGTGATCGCGGCGACGACGTCGTTCAGGCTCTCCACGTGCTGGATGTTGAGCGTGGTGAGCACGTCGATGCCGGCATCGAGCAACTCCTCCACGTCCTGGTAGCGCTTGGGGTGGCGCGAGCCCGGCGCGTTGGTGTGGGCGAGCTCGTCCACCAGCGCGATCTCCGGCCGGCGGGCCAGCAGCGCGTCGAGATCCATCTCCTGCAGGAGGGTGCCGTGATAGGGCACGCTGCGGCGCGGGATCACCGCGAAGCCGTCGAGCAGCGCCTCGGTCTCGGCCCGGCCATGGGTCTCGACCACGCCGACCACCACGTCGGCGCCCGCCTTCAGCCGGGCGCGCCCGATCATCAGCATCTCGTAGGTCTTGCCGACGCCGGGGGCCGCGCCGAGGAAGACCTTGAGCCGGCCACGCGTCCGCGCCTCCCGGCGCGCCGCATCGAGCAGCGCGTCGGGCGAGGGGCGGTTCGGGTCTCGGCCGGTCTCGGGCATGCGCGATCTTACCGGCGCGCTCAGCGCCGGGCGAGATCGTCCAGCGCGAGGTTGAGCGCCAGGACGTTGACCCGGGGCTCGCCGAGGAGGCCCAGCGTCCGGCCCCGCATCTGCGCCGTCACCAGGGCGCGCAGGCCCTCCTCGGGCAGGTTGCGCGCCCGGGCGACGCGCGGCACCTGGAACAGGGCGGCCTCGGGCGAGATGTCGGGGTCGAGCCCCGAGCCGCTCGCGGTGACGAGGTCGATCGGCACCGGCCGGCCGGGATTCTCCGCCTGCAGGGCGTCGCGCTCGGCCTTCACGCGCTCGGCCAGCGCCGCGCTGGTCGGCCCGAGATTCGAGCCCATCGAGTTCGATGCGTTGTAGGGCGCCGGCACGGTCTTCGCCGGATCGGCCGGGTCCGCCGCGGTGGTGGCCGAGGGCCGGCCGTGGAAGTAGCCCGCCCCCGTGAAGCTCTGCCCGATCAGGCTGGAGCCGACGACCCGGCCGTCGCGCGTGATCAGGCTGCCCGCGGCCTGAGCGGGGAAGATCGCCCCGGCGAGGCCGGTCATGGCGAGGGGGTAGGCGAGGCCGGTCAGCCCGGTCAGGGCGACGAGGAGAACGAGGGCGGGACGCAGATGCGTGAGCATGGCGGTGGGTCCGGGCTGGGGGCAGGCGAAGATCAGGCGAGGTGCAGGGCGCTGACGGCGAGGTCGATCGCCTTGATGCCGAGGAAGGGCACCAGGACGCCGCCGAGCCCGTAGACGAGGAGGTTGCGGCGCAGGAGCGCGGCGGCTCCGACCGGGCGGTAGGCGACGCCCCGCAGCGCGAGCGGGATCAGCGCCACGATGACGAGGGCGTTGAAGATGATCGCCGACAGGATCGCGCTCTGCGGCGAGGCGAGCCCCATGACGTTCAGGGCCTGGAGCTGCGGGTAGAGCCCGAGGAACATCGCCGGGAGCACCGCGAAGTACTTCGCCACGTCGTTGGCGATGGAGAAGGTCGTCAGCGCCCCGCGGGTCATCAGGAGCTGCTTGCCGATGCCGACGATCTCGATGAGCTTGGTGGGGTCGGAATCGAGGTCGACCATGTTGCCGGCCTCGCGCGCGGCCACCGTGCCGGTGTTCATGGCGACGCCGACATCGGCCTGGGCCAGCGCCGGCGCGTCGTTGGTGCCGTCGCCGCACATGGCCACCAGCTTGCCCTCCGCCTGTTCGCGGCGGATCAGCGCCAGCTTGTCCTCGGGGGTGGCCTGGGCCAGGAAGTCGTCCACCCCGGCCTCGGCCGCGATGGCGGCTGCGGTCATGGGGTTATCGCCGGTGATCATCACCGTGCGGATGCCCATGCGGCGCAGCTCCGCGAAGCGCTCGCGGATGCCGCCCTTCACGATGTCCTTGAGGTGGACGACGCCGAGCAGCGCATGGTCGCGGGCCACCGCGAGCGGCGTACCGCCGCCCTTGGCGATCTCCTCGGCGATGGCGCGGATCTCGGCCACGGCCTCGCTCTCGGCCTCCGGCGCGTAGGCGAGGGCGGCGTTCGAGCCGCGATGGGCCAGCGGCCGGGTCGAGACGGCGGCGATCACGGCCTCCACCGCGCCCTTGCGGATGGCGCTGCCGTCGAGATCCACGCCGGACATGCGCGACTGCGCCGTGAAGGGCACGAAGGTGGCGTTGCGGGCGGCCATGTCGCGGGCGCGGATCCCGTAGGCCTCCTTCGCGAGCACGACGATGGAGCGCCCCTCCGGCGTCTCGTCGGCGAGGGAGGCGAGCTGCGCCGCGTCGGCGAGATCCCGCTCGGAGACGCCGCGCACGGGCCGGAACGCCGTGGCCTGGCGGTTGCCGAGGGTGATCGTGCCGGTCTTGTCGAGGAGCAGCGTGTCCACGTCGCCCGCCGCCTCGACGGCGCGGCCCGACAGGGCGAGCACGTTGAAGCGCACCAGCCGGTCCATGCCGGCGATGCCGATGGCCGAGAGCAGGGCGCCGATCGTGGTCGGGATCAGCGTCACGAACAGGGCCACCAGCACGATCACCGGGATCGTGCCGCCGGCATAGCGCGCGAAGCTCGGGATCGAGGCCACCGCGAAGACGAACACGATGGTGAGGCCGGCGAGCAGGATGTTCAGCGCGATCTCGTTGGGGGTCTTACTGCGCGCCGCGCCCTCCACCAGCGCGATCATGCGGTCGACGAAGGTCGAGCCGGGCTCGGCGGTGATGCGCACCGTGATCGCGTCCGAGAGCACCTGCGTGCCGCCGGTCACCGCCGAGCGGTCGCCGCCCGATTCGCGGATCACGTGGGCGGATTCGCCGGTGATCGCCGCCTCGTTGACCGAGGCCACGCCCGCGACCACCTCGCCGTCGGAGGGGATCAGGTCGCCCGCCTCGACGAGGACGCGGTCGCCGACCCGGAGGCTCGTGCCCGGCACGGTCTCGTAGCGGCCATCCTGGCCGGTGAGGCGCTTGGCCGTCATCTCGGTGCGGGTGCGGCGCAGCGATTCGGCCTGGGCCTTGCCGCGGCCCTCGGCCAGCGCCTCGGCGAAATTCGCGAAGAGCAGGGTGAACCAGAGCCAGAGGATGATCTGGCCCGAGAAGGCGAGGTCGCTTCCCCCGGCGGCGAGGTCGCGCAGGAACAGGACGGTGGTGAGCGCCGCCACCACCTCGACCACGAACATGACCGGGTTGCGGATCATGGCGCGCGGATCGAGCTTCCTGACGGAGCCGGCGAGGGCCGGCCCGACGAGGGCGGCGCTGAACAGGGATGGGGTCTTGCGGGACATGGGTCTTTCGTGTCCGGAAGGAGAGGCGAGGGGACCCGGGGGGAGGGCCCGGGTCCTCGGCGTTCTGCGCGCGAGGGCTCTAGGGCCCGGCCGTGCCGGCGGTCAGCGCGAAGGCTGCGGTGAGGGCGAGGCCGCCCAGCATCGCCACCGCGAGGAGCGCCAGCACGAGGTCGGAGGTGCGCACCGGCCGCGGGCCGGGCCCGTGCGCCCGGTGGCGGAGCCGCTCCTCTGCGAGCAGGTGCCGCGCGCGGCGGAGGTCGAGGGTGCGCGGCATCTCAGCCCCCCGTCGCGAAGGTCTGGCCCGCCGCGCCGGCGAGGTGCTCGACCACGGGGCCGAGCGCCAGCGAGGGGAAGAAGGTGAGGCCGCCGACGATCAGGATGACGCCGACGAGCAGCCCGACGAACAGCCCGCCATCGGTGGGGAAGGTGCCGGCGGAGGCCGGGACGCGCTTCTTGGCCGCGAGCGAGCCGGCGATGGCGAGCGCCGGCAGGATCACGAAGAAGCGGCCGACCAGCATGCCGAGCGCCAGCGTCACGTTGTAGAACAGGGTGTTGCCGGTGAGGCCGCCGAAGGCCGAGCCGTTATTGGCCGCCGCCGAGGTGAAGGCGTAGAGGATCTCCGAGAAGCCGTGCGGGCCGGCATTGGCGGGGCCGGCGAGGCCGGCCGGCAGCACGGTGGCGAGCGCGGTCAGCCCCAGCATCATCAGCGGCAGGCAGAGGACGGCGAGCATGGCCATCTTTACCTCGCGCGCCTCGATCTTCTTGCCGAGATATTCCGGCGTGCGGCCGACCATCAGCCCCGCCACGAAGATCGCCACCACGACGAAGACCAGCATGCCGTAGAGGCCGGCGCCGACCCCGCCGACGATGATCTCGCCGAGCTGCATGTTGAGCATCGGCACGAGGCCGCCGAGCGCCGTGAACGAGTCGTGCATGGCGTTGACCGCGCCGCAGGAGGCGGCCGTCGTCACCACCGCGAACAGGGCCGAGGCCGGGATGCCGAAGCGGACCTCCTTGCCCTCCAGGTTGCCGCCCGTGAGCCCGAGCCCGTTCAGCACCGGGCTGCCTGCGGCCTCGGCCCAGTAGGTCACGGCGGTGCCGGCCACGAACAGCAGCATCATGGCCGCGAGGATCGCCCAGCCCTGCCGCTCGTCGCCGACCATGCGGCCGAAGACGTTGGTGAGCCCGGCGCCGAGCGCGAAGATCGTGACCATCTGCACGACATTCGCCAGCGCGGTCGGATTCTCGAAGGGATGCGCGGCGTTGGCGTTGAAGAAGCCGCCGCCATTGGTGCCGAGCATCTTGATTGCGACCTGGCTCGCGACCGGGCCGACCGCGATGGTCTGCTGCGCGCCCTCCAGCGTCGTCGCCGCGACGGAGGGCGCGAGCGTCTGCGGCATACCTTGCGCGACGTAGAACAGGGTCAGCGCGGCGCAGAGCGGCAGCAGCAGGTAGAGGGTGCAGCGGGTCAGGTCGACCCAGAACGAGCCGACCGTCCGCGCCGAGGCGCGGGCGAAGCCGCGGATCAGGGCGACGGCGAGCGCGATGCCGGTGGCCGCCGAGAGGAAGTTCTGGTGGGTCAGGCCGAGTATCTGCGACAGGTACGAGAGCGTGCTCTCGCCGCCGTAGTTCTGCCAGTTGGTGTTGGTGACGAAGCTCGCCGCCGTGTTGAAGGCGAGATCGGGCGCGACCGCCGCCTGGTCCATCGGGTTGAGGGGCAGCACCGCCTGCAGGCGCAGCACCGCGTAGAGCAGCACGAAGCCGAGCGCGTGGAAGGCCAGCATGGCGAGCCCGTAGCCGAGCCAGCTCTGCTCGTGATCCGCGTCGATGCCGGCGAGGCGGTAGAGCCCGCGCTCGACGGGGCCGAGCACGGGCGAGAGGGGGGTGGGCACGCCGGTGAAGACCCGGGTCATGTAGAGGCCGAGCGGCTTCACGAGCGCCAGCACGACCGCGCAGAACAGCGCGATCTGGATCCAGCCGTCGAGGGTCATGGGGGGAGGTCCGTCAGGGGCCGCTCAGAACCGCTCGGGGCGGACGAGGGCGTAGGTCAGGTAGGCGAGGAGCCCGGCCGTCACGAGGGCGCCGAGGGCGAGGTCGAGACTCATGGCGGCGTGCCTCACAGACGCGCGCAGAGGGCGGCGTAGCCGGCCGACAGGCCGAAGAAGGCGAGGCCGCCGGCGAGGAAGAGGATGTCGAGCATGGTGCGTCCGGTCCGTTCGGCCGGGACGGACGCGACCTCGCGCCCTCCACGGCCCGGCCGGAGTGTCGGCCCGAACCGCGTTAGCGTTCGAGAGGGAGCGGACGGCGATCGTATAAGGATCCCATCAGGATCCGGGCGGCGGGGCTTTTCGGGGATCGGGACCGGGCCGGACGGCGCAGCACCGCAATCCTTGCGGCGACGCGCTCTGCTTCGCCGAACCGGTGCCCCCGTCGGCTTGAGCGCGCGAGAACGTTCTCCGTGATCCTTGGATCACGGAAGATGCTCTAAAGGATTGAATAAAAAGGATTTTCTTTCGCGGAACCGGCAACCACGTCCGCGGACGATGCGCTAGCCGCGCCGGTGCAGGAAGCTGCGCTCGCCCTTGGCGGCCTCCTCGACCTGCTGGATCGCGTCGAGCAGGTCCACCATCCGTTTCGGCTCGGCCGGACGGAGCAGGCCGGACGCGTCGACACGGCGAGGCTCGATCCGGTTCGCCCGGATCTGGGCCTCGGTCAGGGCTCCGAAATCGCGGCTCCTGCGTCGATTCATGGCGGCACCTCCGAACCGGAAGACCCTCGCCGCACATGGTTAACGATGCGTTACGCGCGCCCGCCCGGGCGCATTCTGAACGGGAGCCGTCCAGCGGTTTTCAGGTGCCGTTCAACTGGCACGGCCTAGCTTGGCTGACCTCGCAGGGATGGGCGCCCGAACCTCGGGCCGGCCACGCGCGGTTCGATCGATCAGGACCCCATGCCCTCTCGCGCGCCTCTCGCCATCGGCTCGAGCCCTCGGTGCGCGGACGGACGATCCGGGGCCGAGCCCCGGCCTGCCGAAGCCCTGCTGCAGGGCCTCGCCCCGCTCCTCGACCTCGCCTTCGGCATCGAGGGCGAGCCGGCCTTCCCCGACGAGATCGCCGCCTTGGTGGCCCGCCTGCATACCGGGCCGCTCGGATCCGGAGGCGTCGTGCCGGCGGACGCCGCGCCGGCCCTGGAGGCCGCCTGAGGCTTGCGCCCGCGGACAATGCTCTAGGCGCGGATCCTGCGGGAGACGACCTCGCAGGGATTGAGGCCAATATCCTCCAGCTCGCGGTCGCTGAGACGCGCCAGTTCCCGGCAGGCGCAACGCGCGCGCCGCCACGCCTGCATATATCGAAGCATTGTCCACATGCCCGCCTCCGCGCTCGGATGTCGCGTTGTCACGCTCGGTCCCAAGACGAAGGCCCGGATGTTCTCGCCTCGCGGGCGGGATGCCCGCCCCGAGGCTGCCGGTGCCGTGCGGATCGGCCGCTTCGGCCGGTCAGGAAGCCGCCCGAAGCCGGCCGATGGCCCCTTCGAGCTGGCACGCCTCAGCCTCGTAGACACGCTCGAACGCGGCCCAGGCGAGCAGGAGGCCGAGGAGCGACAGCGCGAAGGCGAGAGAGGCCGCGACGCTGTCGCCGGATTGCGGATGACGGATGATCTGCACGGATCACCTCCCATCCCCCCGATAGGCCCGGATCTGTAGACGGTCCGCGCGTGGACGACTGTGCTGACGCGCACCTCGTCGGGTTTCGGGCGGCCCGGTCACCGCGCGAGGTTCGAGCGCTCCTAAGCCGACGTGGATGCCGGCTCGGCGAAAGAGAGCGCATCGAAACAATGACGTGGGCCCGTGGTGTGTCGCGCGCTCTTGCCGAACCAGTCTTCGGGTCGGCGTCGGGATCACGCGAGGCGCCGCCCGACGCGGTCGTGGTAGGGATCGGCGGGTGCCTTCCGATCGGCATCCCCGCCCAGACAGGCTTCGCGTAGGGAGAACCCCCGCCATGGCGCAATCCGTGCCGGCTCCGATCAGCCGGTTTCCCGTCCCCGATCTCGCGGACATGCCCGCCGACATCCGGGACCGCCTGATCCGCGTGCAGGAGAAGTCGGGCTTCATCCCGAACGTGTTCCTGACGCTCGCCTACCGTCCCGACGAGTTCCGCGCCTTCATGGCCTATCACGACGCGCTGATGGACAAGGAGGGCGGCCTGACCAAGGCCGAGCGCGAGATGATCGTCGTCGCGACGAGCAGCCGGAACCAGTGCCCGTATTGCGTGGTCGCCCACGGGGCGATCCTGCGCATCCGTGCCAAGAATCCGCTGATCGCCGATCAGGTCGCGATCAACTACCGCAAGGCCGACATCACGGAGCGGCAGCGGGCGATGCTCGATTTCGCGTTCAAGGTCGCGTTCGAGGCGCACCTGGTCGCGGAGGCGGATTTCGCTGCGCTCGCGGAGGCCGGCTTCAGCCGGGACGACGTCTGGGACATCGCCGCGATCGCGGCCTTCTTCGCGCTGTCGAACCGCATGGCGAACGTGACGGGCATGCGGCCGAACGACGAGTTCTACACGCTGGGCCGCTAGAGCACGCGCCGATTGGATTGCCCCGCAATCCAATCGGATCACGCGTTCTCTATCACTGGGTTAGAGACGGATTCACCGATCAGGTTGAAGCAACCTGATCGGATCCGGCTCCAGAGGGTACGCGGCTTCAGGCAGCGGGAAGGCGCGCGCCTCCCCGCGGCCGGGCGCTCACTGCATGGTCGGCATCACGAAGTCGGCGCCGGCGCGGATGCCGGTCGGCCAGCGGGTCGTAATGGTCTTGAGGCGCGTGTAGAAGCGCACGCCCTCGGGCCCGTGCATGTGGTGGTCGCCGAACAGCGAGGCCTTCCAGCCGCCGAAGGAGTGGAAGGCCATCGGCACCGGGATCGGCACGTTGATGCCGACCATGCCGACCTCGATCTGGTGCGCGAACTCGCGCGCCGCGTCGCCGTCACGGGTGAAGATCGCGGTGCCGTTGCCGAATTCGTGCTCGTTGATGAGCCGGGCCGCCGTCGCGTAGTCGGGCGCGCGGGTCACGGCGAGCACGGGGCCGAAGATCTCCTCCTTGTAGATCCGCATCTCCGGCGTCACGCGGTCGAACAGCGAGCCGCCGAGGAAGTAGCCGCCCTCGTAGCCCTGCAGCTTGAGGTCGCGCCCGTCGACCAGCAGCTCGGCACCCTCGGCGACGCCCTGGTCGATGTAGCCGCGCACCTTCTCGTAGTGCTGCTTCGTGACGAGCGGGCCCATCTCGGAATCCGGATCGGTGCCGGGGCCGACCTTGAGGGCGCGGATCTTCGGGATCAGCCGCTCGATCAGGGCATCGGCGGTGCGCTCGCCCACCGGCACCGCGACGGAGACGGCCATGCAGCGCTCGCCGGCCGAGCCGTAGGCGGCACCCATAAGCGCGTCGACCGCCTGGTCCATGTCGGCGTCGGGCATCACGATCATGTGGTTCTTGGCGCCGCCGAGGCACTGGGCGCGCTTACCCTGGGCGGTGGCGGTCGCGTAGATGTAGCGGGCGATCGGCGTCGAGCCGACGAAGCTCACGGCGCTGATGCCGGGGCTGTGGAGCAGCGCGTCGACCGCCTCCTTGTCGCCCTGCACGACTTGGAACACGCCGTCCGGCAGGCCGGCCTCCGTCAGCCACTCGGCGATCAGCAGGGCGGCGGAAGGGTCGCGCTCGGAGGGCTTCAGCACGAAGCAGTTGCCGCAGGCGAGCGCGACGGGGAACATCCACATCGGCACCATGGCGGGGAAGTTGAACGGCGTGATGCCCGCGACCACCCCGAGCGGCTGGCGCAGCGAGTGGGAATCGACGCGCGTGCCGACATTCTCGGTCACCTCGCCCTTGAGCAGCTGGGGCGCGCCGGTGGCGAACTCGACGACCTCCAGGCCGCGCAGGACCTCGCCCTTGGCGTCGGACAGCACCTTGCCGTGCTCGGCGGTGATCAGCGCGGCGAGCGTGTCGATGCGCTCTTCCAGGATCGCCAGGAACTTGTTGAGGATGCGGGCGCGCCGCAGGGGCGGCGTCGCGGCCCAGGCCGGGAAGACGGCGCGGGCGCCCGCCACGGCGGCCTCGACCTCGTCGCGGTTCGCCAGCGCCACCGCGCCGGTCTCCTCGCCGGTGGCGGGGTTGAAGACCGGCGCCGTGCGGCCCGATCGGCCGGACACGCGGGTCCCGTTCACGAAATGGGGGATCTCGGTGGGCATGGGCATCTCCGTTTCCCTGTCGCGGCGGTGACGGCGCCCGGCCCCGGGCGCGCATCGGGCCTGGGCCCTGGAGGCCGCCCCCGCATCAGCGGAAACGGGCACGGTCCCGGCAAACCGCCGATTGTCGCCGGCTCGTTTTCGGCCTACGGAAATCGAAGCTCAATGACCGATCCCGCTGAACCGATGTGCGGGATTTGATGCCCGGACATCGGGATCAGCCATGAGGCCGGATCAGCCATGAACTGGGATCATCTGCAGGTGTTCCTGGCGGTGGCGCGCCACGGGCAGATGCTGGAAGCCGGCCGTCGGCTCGGCCTCAACCACGCCACCGTGGCGCGCCGGCTCGAGGCGCTGGAAGGCGCCCTCGGCACCGTCCTGTTCCATCGCCGGCCGAACGGCTCCGCGCTCACGGAGGCCGGCGAGCATCTCGTTCCGGTGGCCGAGCGGATCGAGGCCGAGGTTCTGGCGGCCACCGCCCGGATGCGGGCGCAGGAGGCGGAGCCCAGCGGCACGGTGCGGATCGGCGCGCCGGACGGCCTCGGCAACCTGTTCCTCGCGCGCGAGCTCGGTCTGTTCGCGAGCCGCTACGCCAACCTCGTCGTGGAACTGGTGCCGCTGCCCCGCTCCTTCTCGCTGTCGCGGCGGGAGGCCGACCTCGCGATCGGCCTCGACCGGCCGGCGCATGGACGCCTCATCCTCTCGAAGCTGTCCGAGTACAGCCTCGGCCTCTACGCGGCGCGCGACTATCTCGACCGGGCGGGCGAGCCGACCTGCGAGGCCGACCTCGCCGCGCATGCCGCCGTGATCGGCGTCGAGGACTATGCCTACGCCTCGGCCCTCGATTACGCCGCCTTCCTGCAGGATCGGGCCCAGCGCGTCTTCCGCTGCGCCGGCGTGGTCGGGCAGCTGGAAGCGGTGCGGGCCGGCGCCGGGATTGGCATCCTGCACGACTTCGCGGCGGCCGACTGCCCCGATCTCGTACGCGTCCTGCCGGAGACGGCGTTCGAGCGGACCTATTGGCTGATGTCGCATCCCGACAGCCACGAGGCCCGGCGCGTCGCGGCCTGCCGGGCCTTCATCACCCAGCGGTTTCGCGAGGAGCGCGACCGCTTCCTGATCCGGCGCCGTGCGCCGGCGGCGCGTGGCCTGTCCGATCGAGCGTCCTCGGAGCCGGTCTGAGCCGAGTCCTTGGGTTTGGGGCTCCGTCGAACAGGCTTCCCGGCCCGAGCGCGGTCGGCGGGCCGGGGCCTGTCCCGCTCTCAGGTCGCGGCGCTGCGCAGCTTCTGCCCGAGGCCGATGGCGCGGGAAATCCGCGAGCGCTCCGCGCTGTAGGTGGCGCAGACCAGGGGGTAGTCGATCGGCAGCCCCCATTTCGCCCGGTAGGCTTCCGGGGTCAGGCCGCGCAGGGTCAGGTGCCGGCGCAGGGCCTTGTAGGGCTTGCCGTCCTCGAAGCTGATGATGCTGTCGGGGCGGATCGAGGCGCGGATCTGCGCGTCGGTGGCCTTCTTCAATTCTTCCTTCGCCGGCGCCCCGAGGGTGCGCAGGGACTGGTGCACCGTGCTGACGAGGTCGGGCAACTGGCCCGAGGGTACGCTGTTATGCGCGACGTAGGCGATGACGATTTTCGCGGCGAGCTCGAAGACATCGGGTTCCGGCTGCATCGACTTCCCCCCATGGTCATGACACCCGCACTGCGGGAACAGCCGCATGCGATTGCATCTTACAATGGCATAATTTGCCGAATTCTTCTACCTCCGATTGAATTGATATGGGTGTAGAGATTCCGTCGGATCGGCGCCCCGGCGCGGTCTTGTGCAATGCGCCGCCGCCGCCGAGCTGCCGCGCACGCTTGCGCGCGGGATGACCGATTCTTGCTTGAAAATGCGCCACATGTCTCTCAGGAACAAGTGGATTTCACGGCTCCGCGCGTCCGGGCACGGGCCGGCATGAACGGATAGGTCGGTTGCGATGGAGATTCTCGTCGTTGGCGCGGGCGTCGTCGGTCTCGCGGTCGGGCGGGCGCTCGCGCTGCGCGGGCACGAGGTGGTGGTGGCCGACGCGGCTGAGGCGTTCGGCACCGGGGTCTCCGCCCGCAATTCCGAGGTCATCCACGGCGGCATGTACTATCCGGACGGCTCGCTCCGGGCGCGCCACTGCGTGGCCGGGCGGCGGATGCTCTACGCCTTCTGCGAGAGCCACGGCGTGGCGCACCGCGCCTGCGGCAAGCTGATCGTGGCGGTGAACGAGGCGGAGGCGGACAAGGTCGCGGCGATTCGCGACCAGGGCGTGGCGAACGGCGTCGAGGACCTCGTGCTCCTCGACCGCACCGCGGCGCGGACGCTCGAGCCGAACCTCGCCTGCACCGCCGCGCTGCTCTCGCCGCGCACGGGCATCGTCGACAGCCACGGCCTGATGCTGGCGCTGCTGGGCGAGATCGAGGATCGTGGCGGGATGCTCGCCCTGAACACGCCGGTCGAGTCCCTGGCGCGGTCGGACGGCCGCTGGCTCGCCCGGTTCGGCGGCGCGACGCCCGGCGCGTTTCCCTGCGATGCGGTGGTGAATGCCGCGAGCTTCGGGGCGCAGGATCTCGCCCGGGCCACCGACGGCTACGGGCCCGAGCGCGTGCCGCCCCTCGTCCTCGCGCGGGGCAACTATTTCGGCTGCACGGGCCGGCCGGCCTTCCGGCACCTGATCTACCCGGCCCCGGTCGATGGCGGGCTCGGCATCCATCTCACCCTGGACCTCGCCGGGCGGATGCGCTTCGGGCCGGATGTGGAATGGATCGACAGCCTCGATTACCGGGTCGATCCCGCCCGAGCCGCGCTGTTCTACGACGCGATCCGCCGATACTGGCCCGGCCTCCCGGACGGCGCCCTGGTCCCCGATTATGCCGGCATCCGGCCGAAGCTCACCGGACCCGGCGGCGGATCCGCCGATTTCCGCATCGACGGCCCGGCCGAGCACGGCCTGCCCGGCCTCGTCCACCTGTTCGGCATCGAGAGCCCGGGCCTCACCTCCAGCCTCTCCCTGGCCGAGGACGTCGCCGACCGCCTGGAGGCCTGATCCCGGGTGTCGAGAGGGGTCACCCCTCTCGCGGGTCCAGGGCGGAGCCCTGGGAAGGCCCGTCAGGGCTTCGCCCCGACACCCCACCGAAGGGGTGACCCCTTCGGGATCCCGGACCTGATTATGACAGCAGATGCAGGGCCAGCGGCACCACGATCGCGGTGAGGAAGGCGTTGAGGCCCATGGCGATGCCCGCGAAGGTGCCCGCCACCTCGCTCACCTGGAAGGCCCGGGCGGTGCCGACGCCGTGGGCGGCGAGCCCCGCGGCGAAGCCGCGCGCCCGCATGTCGCGGATGCCCATCAATTGCATCAGCGGGGTCACGAGGATCGCCCCGACGATGCCGGTGGTCATCACCAGCACGGCGGTCAGGGTCGGGTCGCCGCCGAGCGCCTCCGAGATGCCCATCGCGACGCCGGAGGTCACGGATTTCGGGCTGAGCGAGACGATCACCGGCTCGGGGATGCCCAGCAGCCGTGCGGTGCCGATCGCGGTGACGAGGGCGGCCGTGCAGCCGGCCGCGAGAGCCGCCAGCATCGGCAGGAAGGCCCGCACCACCGTGGCCCGGTGCTCGTAGAGCGGCAGCGCCAGCACCACCGTCGCGGGGCCGAGCAGGAAGTGCACGAACTGCGCGCCGGCGAAATAGGTGGGGTAGGGCGTCTCGGTGAGCGCCAGCACGCTCCCGGTGATGGCGATGGCGATCAGCACCGGGTTCGCCACCGGGTGGCGCCCGGTGGCCGCCGAGATCCGGTCGGCCACGAGATAGGCGGCGAGCGTCACCGTGAGCCAGAGGAGGGGGGTCCGCGAGAGATAGACCCAGAGGGCGAACTCGCCGCTCATCGCTCGCCGCCCCCGCGGCCGACCAGGCGCTCGACGCCGACGAAGACCAGCACCGTCACGGCGAGGGCGGCGACCGTCGAGGCGACGATGACGACGGCGAGCTTCAGCCCCTGCGCCTGCACCACGTCCAGCCGGCCGACGATGCCCGCACCCGCCGGCACGAACATCAGCGACAGGTTGGCGAGCAGGCCCTTGCCGGTGCTCTCCAGGGTGCCGTCGGTCAGGGGCCGCGGCATCAGGCGCAGCAGGGCCGGCGGCCCGCTGTCGCGCAGGATGAGGAAGCCGAGGAGCAGCGCCATGCCGAGCACGGGACCGGGCACCGGCAGGCCCGCGCCGCGCGCCGCGGCCTCCCCGATGAGCTGGGCCAGGAGGATGAGGGTGAGGCTCGCGATCATCGGCGTGGGCCGCCTCTCAGGCGGTCGCCTCGCCCCGCCCCGCCGCCTCGGCGCGGGCCTCGCCGATCGCAGCCTCGTCGAGGCCGAGAAGCCGGCCCAGCCGCCAGACCAGGGCCTCCTCGAACTCGTCGACGGTGCCGTCGGCGCCCGCGACGGACCAGGCCATGGCGAGCAGCCGCGTCCGCTCGGCGGCGTCGGCCGCGTGCGGCAGCATCTCGACCAGGCTCGCCACGTCGCGCGTCTCGGCATCGAAGGCGCTGGCGCGGGCGATCAGGGCGCTGGCCGCCTCCGGTGTGGGGGCATAGCGGCCGAGCACGAGCCGGGCCAGACGGTCGGATTCGGCGGTCGCGAGGATGCCGTCGACGCGCGCCACGTGGACGAGGAGCGCGGTCGCGGCGAGATGGGTATCGTCGATGGGCTCGGGTCGTTCCGCGAGACCGAAGGCCTCGGCGGCATAGGCACGCAGACGTGAGACGAGCGACATGACGTGCTCCCGCGGGGGTCGACGGCACAGTTCCGGGCCACGACCGTGCCGTCAAGGACAAGGCCGCACGGCGCCGGTCTCCGGCGGTTCGGCGTTGCAACCGGGCATCGGCCGGCGGCGAGACCTCTGGCCGATGCGCCTTGCCAAGACGCGGCCGGACCGCTAGAGCCAGCACCCGAACGGGCCGCGCACGGACCGTTCCTGCCGCAATAGCTCAGCTGGTAGAGCACCTCATTCGTAATGAGGGGGTCGGGGGTTCGAATCCCTCTTGCGGCACCATTCTTTTCAAGCGCTGAGCTCTCAAGCGCTTTAAGTTTGCACCCCAGCAGCCTGATATGGGGTGCACTGGGGGGCAGCGGGACAAGCCGCTTCTCGATTCTTGCCACTCAGCTCGAGATTGAAGGGTGAAGCAGCGATCGATTCGCCCGTGCTTTAACTCTTGGGCTTCAGCAAAGCAGGCGAAGCTTGACGCCGTGATCACGGCCGCGCGCTGAACGGCGTTGATGACGCTCTCACCCATCACTCACGAGGGGCGATGGACACCCATACTAGGCGGCCCGTCAGTGCGTGGCATACCGTGGAGGTCTGCCTGCGCCATAATTTGAGGGAACGACGCGGAAACTTGACGCTATCAATGAGCTACGACGACACGCCGCATCCGCACCCCCTCCCCCCATCAGCTCTGCTCCCGGACGCAGTGGCGTCGGACAAGGCAAAGGCACTGCCTCCAGAGTTACGGGGCGGTTACTATGCCATATCAACAGCCCTTAGGGGAGCCGCCAAAAGGGATGCAGCCCACGATTGGACGACCCTATCCGAAATCATGGGTTTCCAGTTCACTCCCGGGAACGTCGCTGAACCATTTCATCCGAAGGCCATTTTTGGTGACCGTCGGTCTATGATCCCGGACGATCTGACGGACGCTCAACTTGACCGGTTGTCCGAGTACGTCACCAATCTTGACGACGACCTCGTCGTCGCCCGCGCAGGCGACGTGCTTTGGCTTCGGCAGCGTGACGTAAAGGCGGCGCGCCGGACCGTCGAAGCCTATCTGGCAGCCGGGATTGCCTCCGAAGACCCGAACCACTGGACCACGTGCTTCGCGTTGTACGAGCGAGGTGTTCGGCTCGCGCGTCAAATTGAGCCCAAGGGTGAACTGCCTCGTCGACTGCTCGGGTATCTCGAAGGTCGTGTTCGGCACTACGATGGCGACGACCCGCTCTACCTTTCCTTGAAGATTATGGACCTGCTGGAGGAGGTGCGCTTCGGTGATTTCGCGGCGCTCGCAGAGATTGCTGGCCGCATCGCCTCGAAATCCGAGGAGGCCGGCGACTTCCGGCGAGCGCAGGAGTATTACGCGACACAAGCCCGGCTACTGAAGCGAGCGGGCGACCGCGATGCGGCCGAGGCCGCCCTTTGCGCCCGCGCCCAGACATTCGTGTCAGAGGCAGAGGATCAGGAGAAGGCGGGCTCCTTCATAGCCGCCCACAAGTTTTGGGAGGATTCAGTACAAGCGTTCCAGGCCCGCCCGTCGCTGCGAGCCCGACTGCCCGATCTCCGGCGTCGCCTCGCGGAGGCTGGACGGGGTGTCCTCGGCGAGATGAAGCGGGTGCAATCTGACTCGGTCGATCTTACCGAACAGGTTGATGCCGTGCAGGCTCTCTTCCGCGGTCTGCCACGCCAGGACGCGATCTTTCGGCTGGCGTTGATCGACGAACTTATCGACCCCGTGAAGCTCCGCGAGCAGACGCTCGCCACACTGAAAGACAGCCCCTTACAGACGATCATTAGAGCCGACGTGTTTGATCAAGCGGGCCGGAAGATCGCGGTGCGGCCTGCCCTTGGCTCAGGCGACTCGAAGGTCGAGGAGGCCGCCATTGACGGTTTCATGGATCAGAATGCACGGTTTCATCGACACTTCGCCGTCCATGCCGCGCTGGCACCTGCTGTTCGGGTTATGCGCGATGAGCACGATCTGGGGCAGGAGGAGATCGCGGTCGTCATTGCAGATAGCCACTTCATCCCGACCGGCCGGCTCGGCCTGTTCGCGCGTGGCCTTGAAGCAGGATTCAAGTTTGATTCCTCAACAGCGCTTCATTTGCTTATCCCGCAGGCTGAGAACTCGCTGCGGCACCTCCTCGAAGGTGAAGGCATCGTCGCGCGCAACATCAACACCGACGGAGTTGAGGAGGTTTGGGGCGTCGAACGGATCCTCGATCATCCCAAAGCGACCGACGTGCTGGGCGCAGAATGTGTCTACGAGCTTCGGACGCTCCTCGCTGGGCGACTCGGGCCGAATCCTAGGAACGTCGTCGCTCATGGCTTGGTCGACGAGGATCATCTGAACGGTCAGATTGGATTCTATCTGTGGTGGGTCATCCTCCGACTCGTCGTCGTGGGCAGCCCGCAACTTGCCGCCTTCATCGCGCGTCTGAATGCTGCCGGCTCGTCAGAGGAGGCCGAGGCGGAGGTTTGACCGTCAGACGGCATGCCCATGTATCCTGACTGCGATCTGCGCGGCTCCCGTCTTCGCCTGATCTGCGATCGCCGCGCTCGGCGCTCGCCAAACAGATCGGCCTGGGCATGGTTGGTGCAGCGGTGAAGGTCGAGGAAACCGCGCCGGTACCTGCTGAGGAGCCTGCCGCTCCGAAGACGCGCGGCCGCCGGAAGCAGTCCGGCGATCAGGCTTAAGCCAACCGTTGCGGCTCTGCTGCCTAGAGCCAGGGCTGCGAGGTAGCATGACGGGCCGGGTGTGAAGCTCTCCCAGCCCGCCGGCTTTGCGACGAGATCGGTGCCCCTCCCTCGCCTCGCTGCCAAGCTCAAGGCATTGCATGTCGGGTGGTTGCACAGCAGCGCATCCGGGTGGCAGCCTGCTCAGAACGATATGAGCTGAGGTGGTGATGGAACGTCCACGCAGGGTTGGCATGGCTTGGTACCTGCCGGAGGACTACGACCGCTTGCGCGGGATGATGTCGGATGCCGACCGGATGCCGACCGGATGCCGTTGAGCCATGAAGGCTGGATCATCTCCGCCGAGCAGCTCGAACGGGAGGTGATCCGAAGCGGCGTTGCAGTCATCCGGGTGCCGCTCATCCCGGATGAGTTTCGGTCTTGGTGTGCGGCCAGGAATTTGCCAGCTGACGGCGCCGCGCGCGCGCGATTTGCCAATGAGGCAGTCGACCAAGCTGATGAAGGCCAGCCAGCGGGGACGTATCACGTAGGCTAGCAGTCTGCTCCCTTAGCTGCCTCCAGCGTATTTGACACCCACCAGCAGCAGGGCGCATCTCGTTCGACACAGCAGCGCCAGTATGAGGCTTAGATGGATCAGTCCGAACGCGGGACGAAGCGGATCTGCCCGACGACGGGACGGAAATTCTACGACCTCAACCGTGACCCTGTGATCTCCCCCTATACGGGCGAGGTCGTGCCGACCGCCGTTGCAGCAGCCTATGGTCGCGGCGCACCGCCAGCCTTCTCGCGCAAGCCCGTCGTCGACGAGGAGGAGCCCGAGACGGAAGGTCCTGAGCTGGTCTCGCTCGACGAGGTCGAGGCTGAGGAAGCGGACACGGCCCGGGACAGCGACACCGAGAGCGACGATCTGAACGTCGAGGACGATGCCGAGAGCAGCGACGACGATACGCTGATCGAGGATGAGGACGACGATAGCGCTACGGATCTGGTCGATGTCGAGAACGACGACGAGGACTAGCGCCTAGTCGGCCTTGCCATCAGGAGGGCTGAGCGGACCGCGTTGCGCCGTGAGGGAGCATGCGTGTCCGCCAGCTCCGCGAGTTGCTGGGGTGAGGCGTGCCGCGTTACCGCAGCGGCGAGGTCGAGCGAGAAGCGCTGATCGATATGATGCTCGCCCGTGGTTGGATCGGCGAGGTAGGTGTCGACCGCCGCAGAGATATCCTCGATGGCGATGCGCTCGGCCGAGACGAGGTCCCACAGGGTCTGGTCGCACAGCATGCGCGCTGTCTAGGCCGTTGCCTATGGCCGCGCCACCGAAACCACCCTGCGGACCGTCTCCTGCGACGAGTCGTGCCAGTCCGAGCGGGCGCTGAATGACATTCTCACGATCTGTTGGCGGGCTCGTCCCGGGGCGAACGTGTGGACCCTGCACGGCCTGCTGCAAGATCCTGGCCGTAGAGGCTCTCGGCAAGCCGGCAGGCACCTTGTGCCCTCACAGCGCCGGCGATGCGTGCACGATCTACGCCGAGCGCCCTGACGCATGCGCCCGTTGGCACTGCCTTTGGCGGAAGATCGGGGCCTTGCCGGACGAACTCAGGCCCGACCGGTCGGGTGTGGTCTTCGCGTTGGAGAAGCGGTCGCCGGACGCAGCCGGACATGAAGGTGCCTGTATCGTCGGCCGCTCTGTCGAGGGAGAGCACGTCTTCGAAGGCTGGGCGGCGACCGAAGCGTTCGCCATGTTCAAGCGAGAGGGTTCCTTACCGGTGTGGCAGGCATCCGATCGCTTCGCGGCCCTGATGTATAGTCCAAAATAAAATCCCGGCAGGCCAGCACCTTCTCGCCTCCGAGCCGCAGCCCTTCTGCGATAATGACCGCGGCGGTTCTAATCAGCCTGAAAACTGCCGGGCTTGGCCCTAATCTTGCCGGAACAGTAGCGTTCGGCATCTCGGCGCTGTTGCGGTCGTACAGACACGTGCCCGCGCACAGGGTGATCGCAGCGGCTTATTGAAGCTGTGAGGAAATAAATCGCGCTTCTAAGGTTTAGTGCGAGTAGAAGATCCACCATGTTGCGCTTTCGGAAGCCCCTGGTGCCAGCAAACCTGCGCCTCGTGGTCGAGGCTTGTACCGTGAAGCCCGGCTGTTTCCGCTGGATCATCCGCTCAACAGATGGGCAAGAGGTGCAGTGGTCTCCATACAGCTTCGCGTCTAGGGACGGAGCCAAGCTGTCAGGTGAACTCTGGATGCGTGAGATGCAGGCGTCTGCATGACGCCCCACTACCTGGCGGCTGCCTTGCCGGCGGAGCCCGTGAGTAACGGCGTTTGCTGGTGCTGGACCAAGCGCCACTTGTCGTGAGAAGGCGGCAATAGGTCGAGGTGCACTGGGAGGCGCATTCTCCCATTGTACCGTAAGCGCTCGTTGGCAGGCGCCTTGCGGGACAAGATCCTGGACTGGGATACAGTGCTGTCGCGAGCCTGGGAGCCAGAGCACTGGATGTTCGACTGGAACGACCTGACCTTCTTCCTGGAACTCGCCCGGCACGGCCGTCTGATGCCGGCCGCACGGCGGCTGAAGGTCGACCACACGACGGTGAGCCGCCGCATCGCCGAGCTGGAGCGCGGCCTCGATTCCCGTCTATTCAACCGCAACTCGGACGGCTTCGCATTGACCGAGGCCGGCCACAAGCTGTTCGTGATCGCCGAGGCCATCGAGCAGAAGACGCTCTCGGTCCCGGAAGCGCTCGGGCTGCAGGACGTCGCCCAGCCAATTGGGCGTGTCCGTGTCGCGAGCATGGAGGGCATCGCCGCGTTCTACCTCGCGGCCAAGTTCAGCGAACTCACCGCGAAGGTGCCGGGCGTCGTCGTCGAGCTCGTCACGGAGCGGCACCTCATCAACCTGACCAAGCGGGAGGCGGACATCTCGGTGTCGTTCGTGCCGCCCCAGGGGCAACGCCTCCGGGTCAGGAAGGTCGGCGAGTTCCGCCTGGCCCTGTTCTCCTCCGAACATTACCTCGCCGGCCGCGGCTATCCGGCGACGCGCGCGGAACTCCAAGACCACGACTTCGTCGACTACGTCGACGACCTGGTCGCCATCAGCCCGGTGCACTGGCTGCTGGAAGTCTTGACGCCCTCGAACGTGGTCTTCCGCTCGACCAGCATGGCCGCCCAGCAAACGGCCGTCGCATCAGGCGCGGGCATCGGCCTGCTGCCGCTCTTCTCGGCGAAGACCAATCCGGCGCTGGTGCCCGTGCTTCCGGACGCGGTGGCGGTGAGCCGCGACCTATACCTCGGCGTACATGAGGATATCGAGTGCGTCGGCCGTGTTCGCGTGGTCACCCGGTTCCTTACGGACCTGTTCGCCGAAGATGCAGCCTACCTGAACGAATTCTGAGCAGGGGTCTGCATAAGCGCACTACGCATTGCGGATTTTCCGCCTTCGCTGATGGAGCGGGCTTTGATGAGATAGCGGCATTCTCATTTCAGAGCCGCGCCGATGCCGATAGAGTACCCACGCTTCAAAGCCGCGGCTTGCCACGTCGCCCCAGTCTACCTCGACAGCGCCGCCTCGGCCGAAAAGGCGGTGGCGCTGATCGGCGAGGCCGTCCGCGCAGGTGCGGACCTCGTGGTCTTCCCCGAAGGCTACATGCCTGGCTTTCCCCTCTGGGTGGCCTTGCGCGCGCCGATTCACAATCATGACCTCTTCAAGCGACTGGCAGCCCAGTCCGTCCGCCTCGATGGACCTGAGATCGGCGCGGTGCGCGCCGCTGCGCGGCGGCACGGTGTCGTCGTCTCCCTCGGGTTCAGCGAGAGCACCGAGGCCAGCGTCGGCTGCCTTTGGAACGCGAACGTGCTGATCGGGCGCGACGGCGCCATCCTCAACCACCACCGCAAGCTGGTCCCGACCTTCTACGAGAAGCTTGTCTGGGCGAATGGCGACGCCCGGGGCCTGCGTGTGACCCAGACCGAGATCGGACGGGTCGGCATGCTGATCTGCGGCGAGAACACGAACCCGCTGGCCCGCTACGCCCTGATGGCGCAGGGCGAGCAGGTCCACATCTCGACCTACCCCCCGGCGTGGCCGACCCGGCCGCCGGGCGAGAGCGCGGCCTATGACCTGAAGCGAGCCATCGAGATCCGCGCCGGGGCACACGCCTTCGAGGCCAAGGTCTTCAACATCGTCTGCTCCGCCGTCCTCGACAAGACAGCGAAATCGATCCTGTGCGACGGCGATGCCGTCCTGGCCGAGATCGTCGAGCGGACGCCTTCGGGAGTCTCCATGGTTCTGGATCCCACCGGGTCTCACGTCGTCGAGCCGCGCCAGGGGGGTGAGGGGATCGTCTACGCCGATATCGACGTCGCGGCTTGCATCGAGCCGAAGCAGTTCCACGATGTCGTCGGCTACTACAACCGGTTCGACATCTTTCAGCTGAACGTCGACCGGACGCCACGCGAGCCGGTCAGCTTCGAGGCCGCAGCCGGGCCGGCGATGATGGAGGTCGGCGACCCCGTCGGCCATCAGACCGGCTCCTTCGGGCCGGGCCTCGCTCGGGCGGCGCTCGAGGGTAGCGATCAGACATTGGCACCACCGTTGCGGCGGCCGGGCAGCTGACGGGTCCATAACGCGGCCCTACGCGCTTCGTGGTGCCCATCCGTCAGCATCGCGCATGCGACAGCCTGAGAAAAGACTTGGAATATTGCCATCCGAGCGGATTTTTCGCGATCATTCTTTGCGAATATCGGATATAGAATCAAATCTATCGACTAAATACATATCATAAAATGCCTAAGGGTCGTTGATATCGTTCCCGAGGAGAATCGAATGCGCCGGTCGTTGACGAATGCACTAATCGCTGGAGCAGCGCTCATCGTAGCCGCGCTGTCGCCCGCAGAGGCCAAAGACACGGTCAAGATCGCCTTCATCGGCCCCCTGACCGGCGGCAATGCTGCCGCGGGCGTCGGAGGGCGAAACTCCTCGATGCTGGCCGTGCAGCTCAGAAATGCTGATCCCAAGGCGAAATTTGCCTATGAGCTTGTCCCCTTCGACGACGAGTGCAAGCCGAATATCGGAGTCCAAGTGGCGACGAAAGCCGCTGCGGATCGCGCCATTGTAGCCGGCGTCACGCACTACTGTTCGGCCGTCGGCATCGCGACGGTGGACACCTATGCGCGCTTCAAGCTCCCTGTGGTGGTCTGGGGCGCGATCTTGCCGGACATCACCTACGGCAACGACTACAAGCAGATTCACCGCGTGAACGGGACGATGATCAACGAGGGCAAGCTCGCGGCCCAGTTCCTGACCGCGCGTGGCTTCAAGACGTTTGCCGTGGTCCACGATACGACCGATTATGGCAAGGGCCAGAACAAATACTTCTCGGAATATCTGAAGCCCGCGGGCGGCGAGATCGTCGCAACTTTCCCCGTCAGCCCCGATCAGCAGGACTTCACGGCTGAGTTGACCCGCATCAAGGAGCTCAAGCCCGACATGATCTTCGTCGGAGGTCTGACGCCGCTCGGCGTCCGAGTCCGTTCGCAGATGGAGCGGCTCGGTGTCGATGCCCGCATGGCAGGCGTCTCCGGCATCATGACGGCGGGATTCCTCGAAGGTGCGGGGGCCGCCGCGGAAGGGACGATCTCCTTCCACAACGGCGCTCCTCTCTCGAAATACGCGGACGGACAGGCCTTCGCCGACGCGTATGCCAGGGCCGGTTTCCGCGAGGATCCGGATGCCTACGGTCCCTTCGCATACAGCGCCGCGAACCTGATCATGGACGCCGTCGAGAAGGTCGGTCCGGATCGTGCGAAGATCACCGCGGAACTGAACGCTACGAAGGGCCGACCGTCCCTGATCGGCGAGATCAATTTCGACGATCATCGCCAGAACATCGTGACCGCGAACGTCTATGTCGCGCAGGGCGGGAAATGGGTCTTCTGGCCCGACAGCGAGTACGCGGCCGGCAAACGCACCATCGCGGGGCGGTAATTCCGGATCGCAGGTCATCCGCCATCTCAGCGGGCCTTCGGAGCACATGATGGATATCGGCTTCCTGGCCCAGCATCTGTTCAACGGACTGATGCTGGGTGTCATCTACGCGATGATCGCACTCGGCTTCTCGCTGTTCTTCGGCGTGCTGGACGTGATCAAATTCTCGCACGGAGACGTCGTGACGCTCGGCGCCTTCGCCGCGCTCGGTGCGATCGCCTTCGTCGGCTCCGTCGTTCCCCTGCCCGGCCTCGCCCTGGTCCTGGGACTGCTCGCGGCCATCGCGGCCAGCATGGCGGCGGGCATGGTGATCGGCGGCACGCTGGTGCTGCCGCTGCGGAACGCACCTCCGGTCAACGTCCTGCTCATCACCCTGATGGCCGGGACCATCCTGCGGGAAGCCATTCGCCTGGGCGTACCAAACGGCGGCAACCCGAAGCCGTTTCCGGCCCTTCTGCCGGACCGGCGAATCGAGATCGGATCCTTCAGCGTCGGGATCGACAGCGTGACGATCCTGCTGGCCGGCTTGGCCGTCGTCGTCGCGACGCACCACCTCGTCACTCGCACGCGCCTCGGGCTCGCGATCCGCGCCGTCGCTCAGGATCCCGAAGTGGCCTGCCTCTCGGGCATCGATTTTCGCCGCACAGTCCTCGGGACCTTCGCCCTGGGTTCGGCGCTCGCGGCCGTGGCGGGTTGCATGCTCGGCCTCTACTACCGCGAGATCAACTTCAGCATGGGCCTCGTTCTCGGGGTCATCGGCTTCGCCGCCGCCGTCGTCGGCGGCCTGGGCAGTCTGCTGGGCCCGATCCTCGGCGGCTTCCTGTTCGCCGGGGTGCAGACCCTCGTGACGATCACCGTCCCCTCCGCCAGCGCCTACAAGGACGTCGCCGCCTTCGCCGTCGTGATCGCTCTCATCGGCCTCTTCCCCACCGGCCTCATCTCCGAACGCGCCAGCGAGCGAGTCTGACCATGCCCCTCGCAGACATCCGGATCGCCGGAGCTCCGATGCCCGGAAACGGACTTCCGAAACGTGCCGCCGCGGTTGCGATCCCGGCCTTGGCCTTCGCGGGCCTCGCGTGGCTCCTCGGCGCCGAGCGCGAATGGGAGATCGTGACGATCCTGGTCGGGTTCCTGGCCGTCCTCGTTGTCCTCGACCGCACGCAGCCGGGGCGCGCCGTTGCCGCCGCCTGCCGGGCGGAGCGGAGCGTTGCGAACGCAACGGCCGTGATCGCGACCCTGGTCGTGCTCTGGACTTTCCGCGAAGAGCATTTCGCCCTCCTGATGGTCGCCACGGTCGCGCTCTCCGCCACTGCGTGCGTCGGCCTCAACATCCAGATGGCCTTCGGCGGCATCGCCAACTTCGCTGCGGCGGCCTTCTTCACGCTCGGTGCCTACACAGCCGCGGTCCTCACCGGACATACGGCACTCCCGCACCTGCTGGTCCTCGCCGCAGGCGGAGCCGTGACGAGCGTTCTCGGCCTCGTGCTTCTGCTGCCGGTCCTGCGGACGCGGGGCCACTACGTGGCGCTCGTCACGATCGCCTTCGGTCTCCTTCTGCGCAACCTTCTGGAGGTGAACGACACCTTCGGCGGTCCGCAGGGCATGAAGATCCCAGCTTTCGCACCGTTCGGCTTCGACTTCGGCACGATCACCTCCATCGCCGGCATCGAGGTTTCGTTCTACCTGCCCTACGCTCTGGCTGCGGCCGCCCTCTTCGGCATGGCCTTCCTCGCCGCACGGTGTCTGGAGCTGTCCTGGATCGGCATCGCGATCGATGCGGTGCGGACTGATCCGATCGCCGCATCGACCTTCGGCTTGTCGCCTGCCCGCTGGAAGGCCACCGCCTTCCTGATCGGCAATGCGATGATCGGCGTCGCCGGCGCCCTGTACGGGATGATGAACGGTTTCGTGAACCCGAACGGTGCAGGCTTCGGTGAGTCCCTGACGCTGATCTCGATCGTCGTGCTCGGAGGCCTCGGCAATCTCTGGGGCACGGTGGCGGCCTCGGCCGTGGTTCTGGCCCTGCCCGAGAAGCTCCAGCCGATCCAGGAGTACCGGCTGCTGATCTTCGCCGCCGTCGTCATCGCGATCCTGCGCTTCCGCCCGGGTGGTCTGCTGCCACGTCCGCTCCGCGTCCTCGGCAGCCGGGACGGAGTCGAAGCATGACCGCCCCCCTGCTCGCCTGCTCCGGTCTGACGATGCGCTTCGGCGGCCTGGTCGCCCTGGACGGATTGGACATCGCTGTCGAGCGCGGCACGACGATTGGTCTCGTCGGTCCCAACGGTTCGGGCAAGACGACCTTCTTCAACGTCCTGACCGGGCTCTACCGTCCCTCCGCGGGAGCGGCCGCGTTGGCCGATGAAGACATCTTCGCCAAATCGCCCCAGGCGATCGGGCGGGCCGGCGTGGCGAGGACGTTCCAGCACTGCAGGTTGATGCTCGACCAGAGCGTGTTCGACAACATCGCTCTGGGTGCCCTGCGGCATCGGCATCTCGGCCTCGCGGCCCAGTTCTTCCGCCGCCGTAGGCTGCGTGAGGAGATCGACGCCCTGGTCGATCAGGTTCGGCAGCTCGCAAACCGCTTCAACCCCGCCATTGCCACGGCCCTGTTCGAGCCGGCGGGCAGCTTCACCATGATCGACCGGAGGCGCATCGAGATCTGCCGGGCACTCATCGCGAACCCGCGCCTTCTGCTGCTCGATGAACCCTCGGCAGGCATGACGCCGGAGGAGACGCGGCGGCTGATGGACGATCTGCTCGAATTCCGTCGCGAATCCCCAGACCTCGCCGTGATCCTCGTCGAGCACGAGATGGACGTGATCCGCCGCGTCTCGAACCGCTGCATCGTCCTCAATTTCGGCCGCAAGATCTTCGAAGGCTCTTTCGAGGCCTTGATCGAGGATCGCGACGTCCAGACCGCCTATCTTGGGAGCGGCCATTGAGCACGACACGCAGGGCCGCCACGCGGCAACTCTCGGTCGCCCGGGTGACTTCGGGCTACGACCGGGCCGACGTGCTCAAGGAGGTCTCGATCGAGGTGCGGCCCGGCGAGGTCACCTGCATCCTCGGCGCGAACGGCGCCGGCAAGAGCACCCTCATCCGGACCATCCTCGGGCTGAACCGCGTGCGGGCCGGAGCGATTGCCTTCGGCGGGGCGAGTCTCGCCGGCATGCCGCCCCACAGGATCGTGGCGCTCGGCATCGGCGTCGTCCCGGAAGGCAACCGGGTGCTTCCGCGTATGACGGTCGCGGAGAACCTCCAGGTCGGTGGCCTTCTTGAAGCGCAGCCGCGCAAGGTCGCAGAACGCATGGAGGCAATGTTCGCGATCTTCCCGCGACTCAAGGAGAGGCGAGCTCAGCTGGCAGGCACCTTGTCAGGCGGAGAGCGCTCGATGCTCTCGATCGCGCGCGGGCTGATGACCGATCCCGAACTCGTCGTATTCGACGAGCCATCGCTCGGCCTGTCGCCGCTGTTCGTGTCGGAGGTCTTCGCGATCGTGCGTCACCTGAAGGCGATGGACCTGACGATCCTTCTTGTCGAGCAGAATGTGCGGCAGACACTGGACGTCGCCGATCATGGCTACGTGCTCTCCCAGGGGCGCGTCGTTGCCGCAGGCGAGACGCGAATGCTCCGGGAGGATCCGGAGTTGCACAAGGCCTATTTCGGCGTCCACTAAGGAAAAGCGGAGGCTCCGGGGTGAGCGCGGTCTGGCTCTGTGCTCCACCTGGCCTCGGTAAGGCGGAGGACTCCGTCGGGCTGCATCCGTCCGGGCTGATAGGTCGCGACGTGGACCTCGCGCGCGTCCTCGGCGGCCATGAGATCGTCGTCACCGCCCAAGTGCCGATCCCATCGGCCGTGCTGCGGGGGTGTCCCTGGGTGCGCGGCATCGTCATCGTCGGATCCACTTCCGACACGCTCGTCGACCGGGAGGTGATCGGGGTGGCAGGCCTTCTGTCCGCATGGATCCGGATGGACGCGGATCATCTCCGAAGCGAAGCCCTCGTCAGAGAAGAGATCGCGGGCATGGAGCGCCGGCTGCGGGCCCTCGATGCCCTGGCGGAGGGCTGGGAAGGGACCTGAAGCCCAGGTCCCGCTGGCGTTCAGGCGAGCCGCTCCGCCTCGAACCAGGGCAGAAGGCCGGTTCCCGGATCGCAATTCACATATTCGAAGCGCTGACCCTCCTCCGGGAGGACGAAGACCTCGTGCCATGTCCGGAGCTGGTTCCGTGGGCCGTAGTGGCGGTAGCGCTGGATGGCCGCGCGGAAGATCGCCGCGTGCGTGGCGTGATCCTCGGCCCAGCGCTCCATGTGGCGCAGCGACAGGAAGTAGGCGTGGGCGTGGGCCTCCGGCTTTCGCACGCCGTCCGTGTCCGTCGTGTCTTGCCAGCGCATGCAGGCGCAACCGGTGGGAAGCGGATTGCCCGCGAGGTAGTCCATGCCGGCTCCGAGCGGGCCGCGCAGCTTGGCGTCGTAATCCGCACGCTGCTCGTCGTCCATGCGCCCCCAGGTGTTGGCCGAACGGATCAGTGCCAGGTTTTGCGGCGGCCGGACCGACCAGTGTTCCCCGAAGCCGTTCCGCGCCGGCTGCGGCGCGAGGCCAGCGTCCTCCGGCGTGTCGAGCGGATCGATCGCGGCCGCGGGCAGCCGGTCGCGCATGGCGCCGTAATAGCCGCAATAGGGGGTCGGAAAGATCGCGATGTCCGGGCTTGACATCAGGCCGGCGGGATAGTCCTTCCAGTAGATGCTCTCCTGCCGGTCGCGCGGAACCCACAGGACTTCCCGCCAAGCGCCGTACGGTCCGGCCAGCCGCTCCGGCTCGTGCCACCAACGCTCCACCTCGGCATCCGCGGCCCAGGCCTCGAAGCGGGCCGATGAGACCCAATAGGCGCAGACGACGTGCTCCACGCGCCCGCTGGCGAGACGGGAGCGGGCGTGGTCGAAGCAGGTCGGACCATCGGCATGAGCCGTGAGCCGGTCCCCGATCCAACCCCGCATCGGATGATGGTCGAGTTCGGCGTCCGACGACGCCTGGGCTCCGAAGAAGGCGATATGCATCCCTGCCTCGCCTTCCGGGAGCAGGAACGACCAACGTTGGACCGCAGGTACGAAACCCGGCGGCTTGCGCAGCGGTGCAAGCCGCTCACGAGGACCGAAGGCTTCGGTTGGCGCGGCATCCAACACGCGCCCGCCTCTGTACAATTCTTCGGCAACCTCAGGCCCGGCGTCCATCAGGATATCCGCGATATTTTGATCTGAGCCGAAGGATGCCAGGATCCGACCGCAGGCTCACGACCGAAATGGTGCAACCGTGCGTGCAAAAATGCCAACTCGACGGTTCCACGGGACTGCTAAACCTGCGCTCGGTCAGCGGGCCGGCTATCCCGAGCATGGTACATGCCATGCTTCAGTCCGCTTCGCGCCATAAGCGGTCCTTGGCCTTTGGTCAGGAAGCGGGCCTTCAGATTTGCGCTCATCGCCGTTATTCAGCCCGTTCCGGCCAAGGCTCCGAAGCGAAAGTAGCAACCGTCGAGGTAGCAGCTAAGGAGTCAGGCCGAACGGTGCCCACGCCAGCCGCGCGTAGACGTGTGAAAGCTAGTTGAGCGAGCCTGCGTATGATGTCAATACGCTGACATCTGCGCCAAATTGCTGATATATTAAATGTATATGTATCATAAATCAAATCTCAGAATCATATTTTAAATACTCATAAATAGCATTCGATCGTCTGACCCTGCGAAGATAGGCTGTCTCGATGGGATACAATAAGATATCCCTCCGCCTTCGAGCAGACAGATCGTTTATATCTGCGAATAAGAGCCTCTCACAAAACTCCCGGTGGCCGGGAGATCTCCCTCTGGGCACGACAGCGCAGCGGGAATTTTGTGAGAGGCTCTGAGACTTCACGGCGCCGATGAAAGGCCGAGCAATTGCCCGACCGCGACCTGTAGCGTCCCGCCGAAGAAGAAGCCATCGCGTGCCACCCGCGTGCTGCGCGGGTTGTAGAAATTATTGGCGTTCTGGAAATACTGGATCGTAGGTTCGATCGCGATGTACTGGGCAATCTGAATGTGGGCATTCAGCTCGTAAGCGAAGCTGTTCCTCGACTTGAAGTAGCCCGCGCCGCCTGCGGCGATGTTGGACATCTGTAAGAAGGATTGTTCGGAGTTGGAGAGCTGCGTCCAGTGAAATTTCACGCCAATGCTGTCATAGGGACGGCTCTGGAGTGGCGACTGGAGGGTGAAGCCGCCATAGGCCTCAGCCGTCACCGGGACGATGCCGTAGGGCGCCGCGGAGACGCTGGCGAAGGCGACCAAGGACGTCGGATGGAGGTTCCCGGCTTCGGTACCCCCGTCGGCCCGCCACACTACGCTCTGCGCGTTGAAGATGAAGCCGGCGCTACCGTCCTGCGTGCGCGCGGGATCGGTCGGATTGAACACGATGGAGCGACCGCGCGCCGAGAAGGCCGGGTCGGTCCGCTGCGAGGAATTGTAGAAGCCGAGCAGCTCGAAACGGTTCGGATAGAGCGTCGTCGTGAAATCGGTCTTGTAGCCGATCTCGGCCAGCGCGAGGGCACCGGTGGAAGTCCGGGTATCCCAGTCGAACCCGTACTGGAAGACGGCGCGGGGATTGTCCTCGTAGGCGCCCGCCTGGACATACCAGGCGGGGGTGATGTTGTACGAGACGCGGGCCATCCACGAGGCCAGCGTCGGGACCTTCACGCCCGCCGATTGATACCAGACGTTGTTCCAGTTGCTGACGAAGTTGCCCTGGATCGGGAGGTTGAAGGCGCGGTTCGGATTGCTGCGGCCCACCTCGACGGTCATCGCGCCGTCCAGGAGCTTCTGCTCGTAGCTGAGGACGGAGAACTGGCTGGCGGTCGCGGGGAAGACGGGCTCGAAGCCCGCGGTCAGGTCGCCATAGGCCGGCGCGAAGTTGTTGATGTGGGTCCGCAGGGTGTGGACCGTCTCCAGGACATGGAAGGTGCCGCCGTTGATGCCGGCGATCCGGCCCATGTCGAAATCGGCGCCGGCGATCAAGAGGCCCGTATTGGCGCTGATGCCTTTGATCACGCCCATGTCGAAATTGTTGTAGTACGCGTCGATGAACAGCAGATGCAGGTTGATGCCGGCGGCCTCCGCCGCGGCGCCGATGGGCGCGAGCGGCCCGACGGGAAGGGGGCGGACCGGGCCCGGCTGCGTGACGGCAGGCTGGATCTGCGGATTGATGTTGCGGATGATCCGTCCGGGCGGTCCCTTCGGCCGCCGCAGGGCCGTGTGCCGGTCGTCGCCGCGCCGCATCGGGCGCGCGCTCCGCGCGTCGAGCAGCCGCTCCGCCGTGGCCTCCGGCTGCAGCGCCGCTTGCCGGGCCGCAGCGTCCTGGGCCGCCGCCTGCGACGCGAATCCGAGGACACTGGTGCCAGCCAGAAGATTTAGGACAATAAGCCTAATATTTGAGCGCACGAAAGCAAGCATGGTCAAACCCCGGTTGTGAGTGTCAGTCGGGCTGGCGGCCGTTGGTCCGGCTTATGGGTGCCAGGCGTCGAGCAGGGCGGCGCCGTCCGTGACGAGGCCGACATGCATGGCGATGATCCGCATCGCGGCATCTTCGAGATGCGGATTGGTGCCGGCCACGAGGTCGCGCGGGACGACCACCCGGTAGCCGAGGTTCGAGGCGTCGAAGGCGGTGTTGAGCACGCAGCAATCGGCGAGGCACCCGTCGAGGACGAGGGTGCCGACACCCATGTTGCGCAGCAGGAAGTCGAGGTCGGTCGGGTAGAAGGCCGACAGGCGCTTCTTGCCGGACACGATGAGGTCGCGCGCGTCGACCTCGGTGACGAACTCGGTCCAGCGCGTTCCCTCGATGGCGTGGGCGTCGGCATTGCCGATGGCGCCGACATGCAGCGGGAAGACGAGGCGCCAGGCCGACTTGCGCCCGGCCACGTCGTCGACCCCGCCCGCCCGCAGGGTGCTGCGGACGTGGATCACCGGGACACCGAGGTCGCGGGCCTTCGCGTGGAAGGCATCGACCGGGGCGACGACGTCCCGGGCCCGGGGCGCTGGACAGGGGCAGAGCGGATCGTCCTCGAGATGACCGCGATGGAGGTCGATGGAGACGATGGCGGTGCGGCTCCGGTCGAAGAACTCGGAGAATTCCGGGCCGAGCTCCCGCAGCTCGCCGTCGATGTAGCTCTTCATGGCGCGGGCTCCTTATCTGCGCTCGCGGTCGTAGGCGACGCCGAGGAGGGTGGGGGTTCCGGCTCCTTGCGCCGGCCGGCGGCTCTGAAGACCGAGGACGACAAGGGTCGCCACGTAGGGCAGCATGTTGAGGAAGTGCGGGTCGATCCAGCTCGCGCCGCCGACCTGCGCCCGGAAGCGGTAGGCGTCGATCAGGCCGAACAGGATGGCCCCGGCCACGATCCAGAGAGGCCGCCAGCGGGCGAAGATCACCAGGGCGAGGGCGATCCAGCCGCGCCCCGCCGTCATGTTCTCGATCCAGGAGGGGGTGAGGACGACGGAGATGAAGGCCCCGCCGAGCCCGATGAGGCCGGAGCCCAGGACCACGTACAGGCCGCGCAGCGGCACCACGGGCAGGCCGAGGGCATCGAGCGCCGCCGGGTTCTCGCCGAGCGTGCGCAGGAGCAGTCCGGGCCGGGTATGCCGAAGGAACAGGGCGGCGATCACCGCACAGGCCAGGGCCGCGGCGACGTAGACGCCGCTCGCCGCCGCCGAGGCGGCCCCGGCCTCACCGAGAGTCAGCCCCACATAGGATTGCCCTAGGAAGGCGGAGAGGCCCGATCCGAGGATCGTCATGGCGAGTCCCGTGACCACCTGGTTGAGGCGCAAGCCGACCACCAGGGCCGCGAAGAGGCCGCCGAAGGCCGCCGCCGCCAGGACGGCGCAGCCCATGCCGGCGAGGCCCGAGCCCGTCCCGTGGGCCACCATGAAGGCGGCCACGGCGCCGACCAGCATCGTGCCCTCGATCCCGAGGTTCAGGACACCCGCCCGCTCGATGAGTAGCTCCCCAAGCGCCGCGTAGAGGATCGGCGTCGCCGAAACGAGAGCGGCCCCGAGCAGGAGGAGGCTTGGATCGCTCGCGCTCATGCGGTGGTGCTCCGGACGATGCGGATGCGGTAGCGGGCCAGCGAGCCGGCTCCGAGGATGCAGATGAGGATGGTCGCCTGGAGGACGGTGCTGATCGCGCCGGGGATGTGGGCAATCTGCAGGCTAAAGCCGCCGTTCAGGAGGCCGGCATAGAGGATCGAGACCAGAAGGATCGGCAGGGGCCGCCCCCCGGCCAGCCACGCGACCAGCACGCCCATGAAGCCGTAACCGGGGGACAGCCCGGTCTGGAGCCGGCCGGTGGTCGCCGAGATCTCGATCGCCCCGGCCAGGCCCGCCAGCGCTCCCGACGCGCACAGCCCCGAGATCACGATCCAGGCGGCGTTGATGCCACTGTAGCGCGCGGCCTCGGGGGCATCGCCCGCGACCCGCAGCTCGTAGCCCCAGCGCGTGCCGGAATCGACAACCGCGAGCAGGGCGACCGCCGCGAGGAGGACGGGAAAGCCGCCCTGGATCGCGCCGAAGACGGGACCGAGCTGCCCGGCATCCAGGATCGGCGGCGAGTAGGGGAACGAGAAGGTCAGCGGGTCCGCCCAGGGGCCGCGCACCAGGTAGTTGATCCAGAGCAGGCAGATGTAGTTCAGCATGAGCGTCGTCAGGATCTCGCTCATGCCGAGCACCGCCCGCGGGATGGCTGCCAGCGCCGCCCAGGCCGCCCCGCCGAGCAGGCCGGCGCCGAGCACCAGCGCCACGGCCAGGGGGTGGGCGGTGTCCTCGGGGAGGCAGAGGCCGATGCCGGTGGCCGCGAAGGCCCCGAAGAAGAACTGCCCCTCGGCGCCGATATTGATGAGGTTCGCCCGCGACGCGAGGGCGATCCCAACCGCGCAGAGGCCGATCGGCACGGCCTTGCTCAGGGTCGATTGCACGGCCGGCCAGGAGCCGAAGGCGCCGCGGACCAGGGCATCGAGCACGGAGGCCGGAGGATGATCGGAGAGGGCGAGGAGGCCCGCCGACAGGGCGAGCGCGAGGCCGCCACCCACCGCCGCACGTAGGGCGTAGGCGGCTAGGGTCGGATCCGTCAGTCGCGGTTCGAGGCGCACACGCATCAGGAAGCCTCCGCTGCCGTCATGAAGCGCCCGATCTCGTTGAGGCTGGTCTGGGCGGTCGCTCGGTCGAGGACGATGCGGCCGCCGCTCATCACCAGAATGCGCGTGGCGATCGCCAGACATTCTTCCAGTTCCTCGCTCGCCATCAGCACGGCGGCGCCGGCCGCCGCCCGCGCGATCAGGGCGTTGCGGATCTGGGCCGCTGCGGCGATGTCGAGGCCGCGGGTGGGGTAGCTCGCCACGATCAGGTCGGGGTCGCCGACCAGCTCCCGCCCGAGGACGATGCGCTGGAGATTGCCGCCGGACAGGCGCCGGATCGCCGAATCCGGGTCGGCGACGACGCCGAACGTATCCTGGACCCTGCCGCAATGGCGACGGACCTCCCGGCGCCGCAGCCAGACGGAGAAGGGCTTGCGCCGGTGCACGCCGAGGAGGGCGTTGTCCTCGATGCTGAGGCCGGGCGCCAGCGCGACACCGAGGTGCTGTGCCGGGATGAAGGCGAAGCCGCGGCCCTTCCGACTCCCGGACGCGACGATGCGACCTGCGGACGGGGGCTTCTGCCCGCCGATCGCGTCGAGAAGCTCGGCCTGCCCATTGCCGGCGACCCCGACTACGGCGACGAGCTCGCCGCCGCGGACCTTGAAGCTGACGTCGTGGACGCTGTCCCGCCCGGAATGGCCGGTGACGCGCAAGTTCTCGACGACGAGTCTCTCCGGTCCCGGTGCCGAGGCCGGGCGGGCGGCGAGAGAGACGCTGCGCGTGCCCACGATCAGCCCCGCGATCTCCTCGGAGCTGCGGCCGGCCGCGCTGCCCTCGAACACCACGCGGCCGCCCCGCATCACGACGAGCCGGCTGGCCACCTGCCGGATCTCCGACAGCTTGTGGGAGATCAGGATCACCGAGCGGCCGCGGGCGACGATGCGGCGCACCAGCATGAACAGGCGCTCCGATTCCAGCGGCGAGAGCACCGATGTCGGCTCGTCGAGGATCAGGATGCGGGCGCCCTGTGCAAGAACCCGTAGGATCTCCAACTGCTGCCGCTCGGCGAGGCTCATGCGCCAGACCGGCTTGCCCATGTCGAGATCGAAACCGACCTCGGCCATGAGCCGCCGCACCTCGTCGGAGGGACGCCTGCGCTGCCAGACCCGGCCTCGGTCCACCGCCAAGGAGACGTTCTCGTAGGCGGTGAGCGACGGCACCAGCTTGAACTGCTGGTGTACCATCCCGATCCCCCGGGCGACGGAGGCGGCCGGAGACCCGAGCGCCATCGGGCGCTCGTCGACCTCGACCGTTCCCGCATCCGGCAGGTACAGGCCGCACAGGACGTTCATGGCCGTGGACTTGCCGGCACCGTTCTCGCCGAGCAGCGCCACCACCTCCCCGGGCATGACCGAGAAGGACACGTCGTCGTTGGCGACGAGCTTGCCGAAGCTCTTGGTCACGCCCTGCAGGCGGCACAGCGGCGCGGTGGCTCCGTTCACCTGCAGGGGGATGGGGAAGCCCGCGTTCATTTCTGCGGGACCGCGCCGGAGACGCCCTCGAGGAGCCAGCGCATCTTCTGGATGTCGGGCAGACCGAGGGCCTTGCCTTCGGACAGGACGACATTGCCCTTGTTGTCCTTCAGCGGCGCCTTCCAATAATCGAACGTGCCGCCAGCGATCGCCGTGCGCTTCTCTTCGACCAGCTTGGCCACCTCGGTCGGAACCAGCGGTGACATCTTCGCCAGGCCGACCACGCCGTCGTCGAGGCCGCCGTAATAGTCGCCGGGCCTGAAGGCCTTGTCCTGCACGGACTTGATCAGCCTCTTGTCGAGCTCGCACCAGTTCCAGACCGTTCCCGTCAGAACCTTGTCCCCGCCGATCGCAGACATGTCGGATTCTGAGCCGATGGCGAAGGCGCCCTTCTCGATCGCGCCCTGCAGGGCGGAGGCCGTGTCCTGATGCTGAGCGATCACGTCGTTGCCGGCTTCCACGAGGGCCACGGCGGCTTGCTTTTCCGCCGGAGGGTCGAACCACGACAGGGTCCACACCACGCTGACGGTCGCCTTCGGGTTGACCGAGCGCACGCCGAGCGCGAACGCGTTGATCCCGGCGATCACGGGCGGGATCGGCTGGGCGGCGACGAAGCCGATCTTGTTCGTCTTCGTCATCCGGCCGGCGACGATGCCGTTCAGGTAGCGCCCGTCCCAGAGCTTCCCGTAGACGTTCTGGATGTTGGCACCCGGTGCGATGGTCGGCGCGATGCCGAAGAAGTGCGTGTCGGGGTTCTGCTTGGCGACCTTCTGGGTGAAGGGCTGGTAGCCGAAGGCGGTCGCAAAGATCGCCTTGTAGCCCTGGCCGATCAGATCCTGCTCGATCCGCGCCGTGTCGGGCCCTTCCGGAACCGATTCCACGAAGGTTGTCTTGATGCCCGCCGCCTCCAGGCAGCGGCGCGCCTCGTCATGCCGGGCCGTCCAGCCGGCATCGGCCCGCGGCCCCACATACAGGAAGCCCGCCTTGAGCGGCTCGTCGGCCCCAGCAGGCGAGAGAGAGGCGGCCAGAGTCAGAAGCGCCGCGCCGAAAATTTGAGCCCGCATCAACAACCTCCGTGCCTGCTGATTTTTATGATATTAAAACATGGGCGGGTTTTTTCAAAGAGATTTCATGCACAATAGTACGGCAGAGATGCCTTTGAGTTCGGCAGGTCCGTCTCACTCAACGCCAGGATGTGGTTTTTCGCCAGGGGAGGCAGGCTTTGACGAGGGCCGTATCCGCGCCGGTGCGCAGAGGATCCCCCTGTGAAATATCGCGGATCGATGCCCACTGGCTTGTCATCACATATCGGTGATCTGAAAGCGGGGGCGCACAGCGATGACAAATTGGGCAGAGAGGAACTTTCTTGCCGATCGCTAAGACGGAGGGACCGAGCTGTGCCACTGGACAGGGAATTGGAACCGGCCTATCCCTGACTAGATTTTTAACAGTATCAAAATGAAGCCGGCAGCATTCGACTACCACCGACCGACCGACGTTGTCGCCGCGCTGGCCCTGCTCGACGCGCACGGCGCCGACGGAAAAGTGCTGGCCGGCGGCCAGAGTCTCGTAGCAGCGATGAACTTCCGCCTCGCGCGTCCGGGCGTGCTGATCGACGTCAACCGGATTGCCGAACTGGACTACCTCCGGGTCGAGGGCGGGCATCTGCGCGTCGGCGCGCTGACCCGCCACGCAGCCTTCCACCGGCCAGTGGTCGACGGGCCGCTCGGGACCCTCCTGAGTCGGGTTGTCGAGCACGTGGCGCATTATCCGATCCGCCAGCGCGGGACCTTCGCCGGCAGCCTCGCCCATGCCGATCCCGCCTCCGAATGGTGCCTGACCGCCACGGTGCTCGATGCGGAGATTTCGGTGCGGAGCCTGCGCGGCGCGCGCAGCATCCCGGCCTCCGCCTTCTTCAAGGGGACGTTCACGACGGCCCTGGAGCCGGACGAGCTGATCACCGAGATCCGCCTGCCTCTCCTCGATGCGGGCTGGCGCGGCGGGTTCTCCGAGTTCTCCCGGCGCGCGGGCGATTTCGCTCTGGCGATGGCGCTCGCGGTGCTGCGCGTCGAAAGCGGCGTGATCCGCGCTGCCCGCCTCGGCATCGGCGGCGTCGCCGACAGGGCGATCCGCCTCCACGCCGTCGAGGCGGCGCTGGTGGGCCGGGAGGCGACCGAGTCCATCTTCCGCGCCGCCGGGGCGGAGGCGAGCCGCGCCGTTGAGCCCAGCGCCGACATCCACGCCTCGTCTGAGTACCGGCGCGACCTGATCGCCGCGATGGTCGCGCGGGCCCTGGCGGAGGCGGCCGCGTGAACTGGATCGGCCGTTCGCTTCCCCGCCTTGAGGACCCGACGCTCCTGCGCGGCCACGGCCACTACGTGGCCGATCTCGCCCAGGATGCGGCCCATATCCGCTTCGTGCGCAGCCCCGTGGCCCGCGGGCGCATCCTCGGGATCGAGGCCCCGGAGGGCGTGACCGTCTACACCGCGGCGGATCTCTCCGATGTCGGTCAGATCCGGCCGGTCCTCGAACGGCCGGACTACGTTGCCGTGGGCCAGCCGGTCCTGCCGTCCGACCGTGTCTGCTTCGCCGGGCAGGCTGTGGCCTTCGTGGTCGCGGACGAGGCCGCCGCAGCCGAGGATCTCGCCGAGCAGATCTTCCTCGATATCGAGCCGGAGGAGCCGGTGGTCGACCTCGACGCCGCCCTGCGCCCGGATGCTGTCCCGACCCACCCCGAAGCCCCCGGCAACGTCCTCGTGGAGGGACGGATGCGCACCTCGGGGCTCGACGCGGCCTTCGCGGGCGCGGCGGCCGTCGTGGAACTCGATCTGCGCTCGCGGCGCCAGTCGGCCATGCCCATGGAGACCCGCGGCGGCGTGGCGCGCTACGACCAGCGCGACCGGCGCACGACGCTCCACGCCTCGGTGCAGATGCCGCACATGCTGCGCACGGGGCTCGCCGACCTGCTCGGCTGCCCCGAGGCAGATCTGCGGGTGATCGCCCCCGATGTTGGCGGCGGCTTCGGGCAGAAGATGTCCCTGTTCCCGGAATACGTGGCGCTCGTCTGGCTCGCCCGACACCTGAAGCGCGACGTGGCCTGGATCGAGGATCGCCGGGAGAACTTCCTCGCCTCGGCCCATAGCCGCGACCAGGCCTTCACGGTGCGCGGCGCCTTCGACGCGCAGGGCCGCCTCCTCGGGCTGGAGGCGGATCTGCGCAGCAATGTCGGCGCCTTCTCCTGCTATCCGGTCACCTGCGGCGTCGAGCCGCTGATGGCCTTCGCCGAGCTGCCCGGGCCCTACAAGGTGCTCGAATACGGAGCACGCTCGCGGGGGGTCACCACCAACACCTGCACCATGGCGCCCTATCGCGGGGTCGCCCGCCCCATGCTCACCCTGACCATGGAGCGGCTGATGGAGGACGCCGCCCGGCGCCTCGGGCTTGACCCGATCGAGATCCGCCGCCGCAACCTTATCGACAGCTTCCCGCACCGCTCACCCACCGGGCTCGTCTACGACGCGGGCTCCTACATCGCCGCGATGGAGGCTGCCGTCGCCGCGGTCGACCTGCCCGCCTTCCGGCGCCGTCAGGCGGAAGCGCTGACGCAGGGACGCTATCTTGGCCTCGGCATCTCGGTCTTCAGCGAACGCACCGGCTACGGCACGCCGGCCTACGCCGCCCGCGGCATGGCGATCGTGCCGGGCTACGAGCAGGTGGACTGCGCCCTCGATCCGTCCGGGCACTTGGAGCTCCGCATCGGCGCCTCGCCGCACGGCCAGGGCCTCGCCACCGCCCTGGCACAGCTCGTGGCGGACGAGTTGGGAGTCGTGCCGTCCCAGGTCCGTGTAATCTCGGGCGACACCGACCGAACGCCCTACGGATGGGGCACCTTCGCCAGCCGCTCGATGGTCATCGCCGGGGGCGCCTCGAAGCTCGCCTCGGCCAAGGTCGCGGCCAAGTTGCGCGCCGTCGCCGCCTGCCTGATGGAGGCGACGGAGGCCGAGATCGACCTGGAGGGCGGCCTCGCCCGGGTCAGGGGCACGAACCGCTCGACCCCGATCCGCGAGATCGCCCGGGCCGCCCACCACCGCAGCCACCTCTTCTCAGACCTGGAGGGCGGGCTGCGCCAGACCGCCTTCTACGATCCGTTCGGCACCTTCTCGAATGCCTGCCACGTGGCGGAGGTCGAGGTGGATGTGGATACCGGCGGGGTCCGGATCGAGCGCTTCCTCGTGGTCGAGGATGCCGGGCGCCTGATCAACCCAATGATCGTCGACGGGCAGATCCACGGCGGCGTCGCCCAGGGCATCGCCAACGCGCTGTACGAGGAGATGATCTACGATCCCGACGGCAACCTGCTGACGGCCTCGCTGGCCGACTACCTGCCGCCAACGATCAACGAGATCCCGAAGATCGAGATCATCCACATGGAGACGATCTCCGACGCCACCCTGACCGGGGCGAAGGGCGTCGGGGAAGGCGGGACGATTGGCGCGCCGGCGGCGATCGTCAACGCCATCGTCGACGCGCTCGCGCCCTTCGGCGTCGCGATCAACGAGATCCCCGCCACGCCTGAGCGCATCCGCGCCGCCATCCGCTCCGCCCGGGAGAACCGCCATGAATGACAGGCTCGCGATCACCCTCAACGTTAACGGACAGAGCTACCCCGTCACGGTCGAGCCCCGGAAGTCGCTGGCCGACGCCCTGCGCGAGGATTGCGGACTGACCGGGACGCATCTCGGCTGCGAGCACGGAGTCTGCGGCGCCTGTACCGTCATTGTCGACGGCCGCCCCGTCCGCTCCTGCCTGATGTTCGCCGTCCAGGCGGAGGGCTTGGCCGTCTGCACGGTCGAGGGCCTCGCCGAGGGCGAGGCGCTGCATCCGCTGCAGCGCCATTTCTGGGAACAGCACGGCCTGCAATGCGGCTTCTGCACGCCGGGCTTCCTGATGCTCGCGGCCGGCGCGTTCGAGGCCGACCCGACGATCGACGAGGCGGAGATGATAGACGTCCTGTCGTCCAACCTGTGCCGCTGCACCGGCTACCAGAACATCGCCAAGGCGGTGTCCCTGGCGCTCCAGGACATGCGGGCGGGCGTCTGACCATGCACGGCACCAGCTACAGCATCGGCCGCTCGCCGAAGCGCCTGGAAGACCACCCCCTCCTGACGGGCGCCGGCCGCTTCGCCGCGGACATCGCCTTTCCCGGACAGGTGACGATGCGGGTCGTCCGCTCTCCGATCGCCTTCGGGCGCATCCTCGATATCGATACGCGCGCGGCGCTCGACTGTCCCGGCGTGCTCGCCGTCTGGACCGCGGCGGACCTGACCGAGCTTCCACCGATCGACTTCCGCATGACCCGGGTCGACGGCCTGGAGCCTTACCGTCAGCCCGTGCTCGCCCGCGACTTCGTCCGCTATGTCGGCGAACCCGTCGCGGTGGTGTTCGCCGAGGATGCCTATGCAGCCGAGGACGCCGCCGATCTCGTCTTCTGCGAGATCGACGACCTCGCGCCGCGCCTCGACCCGCTCGACGAGCCGGGGGCGTTCGCGCCGGGGAAAGATGCCGGGCTGCGCACCGAGCCGGCGGTCCTGCGTAAGGGCTACGGCGACGTCGAGGCGGCCTTCGCCGCCGCGCATGCGGTGGTCGAGCTCGATGTCGCCATCGGCCGCCATTCCGGCGTCCCGATGGAGACGCGCGGGGCGGTGGCGATCCTCGACCCCGACACCGACATCCTGACCCTGCACGGCGCCGCCAAGGTCGTGCACTACAACCGCGACGCGATCGCCCGGATGCTCGGCCGTGAGCCGGACTTGCTCCAGCTCAGCGAGAGCCATGTCGGCGGCGGCTTCGGCATCCGCGGCGAGATCTACCCCGAGGACGTGCTGGTCTGCGCCGCCGCCCTACGCCTGCGCCGGCCCGTGCGCTGGATCGAGGACCGGCGCGAGCACCTGATGGCCGCCAACCATTCCCGCGACCAGCGCCACCGGATGCGGGCGGCGGTGGATGCGCGCGGCTTCATCCTCGGCCTCGACGTGTGCTTCTTCACCGACCAGGGCGCCTACATCCGCACCCACGGTGCCACCGTGTCGGACCTCGCCGCCGCCCTGCTGCCGGGCCCCTACATCGTCCCGGCCTACCGGGTGGAGGGGCGTATCCGCCTCACCAACAAGACGCCGTGCGGCACCTACCGGGCGCCCGGCCGCTACGAGACCACCTTTGCCCGCGAGCGCCTGATCGACGCCATTGCCCGGCGCCTCGGCCTCGATCCGGTCGCCGTGCGCCGGGTCAACCTGATCCCCGAGACGTCGATGCCCTTCGACCGGGGCATCGACGCGCTTGGCACGCATGTCGTCTACGATTCGGGCAAGTATCGCGACCTTCTGGACCGTACCCTCGACCATCTCGGCTATCCGGCCCTGAAGGCGGATCTCGCGGCCCGGCGGGCCGGCGGCGAGGCGGTCGGCCTCGGGCTTGCCGTCTTCGTGGAGAAGAGCGGCCTTGGGCCCCGCGACCTCGCGCGGGTGAACCTCGGCCCGGACGGTGCGATCCGCATCGTGACAGGTGCCTGCTCCATCGGCCAGGGCGTCGAGACGGCGATGGCGCAGATCTGCGCCGAGACGCTGCAGGTGCCGATCGCGCGGATGGCGGTGATCCACGGCCAGACCCGCGAGATCCCGATCGGCTTCGGGGCCTTCGCGTCCCGCGTGACGGTGATGACCGGCTCGGCCGTCAAGCTCGCCTCGGAGGATCTGCTCGGGCGAGCCCGGGTGGTGGCGGGACGCCTGCTCCAGGCGGAGCCCGCCCTGCTGACCTACCGCGATGGCGCCTTCCACCATTCGGAGACCGCAGCATCGGTCGATCTCGCTGGCATCGCCGCCCAGTCGGGCGAGGGCCTGACGGGGGAAGGCCTCTTCGAGACCAGCCACATGAACTACCCCTACGGGGTGCACGTGGCCCAGGTCCGCATCGACCGGGAGACCTGCGGCGTCACGGTTGAGCGCTACCTCGTCGCCTACGACATCGGACGGGCCGTCAATCCCATGCTCGTCGAGGGGCAGATCGTCGGCGCAGCCGTGCAGGGGATCGGCGGCGCGCTCCTGGAGGAGTTCGTCTACGACGCGGACGGGCAGCCGCTCGCCACCAGCTTCGCGGATTACCTGATGCCGACCAGCCGCGAGGCGCCGCCGATCGAGGTGCTGCTGCGCGAGGATGCGCCGAGCCCACTCAACCCCCTCGGGGTGAAGGGAGCGGGCGAGGGCGGCCTGACCGCTGCCGGCGCCGCCATCGCCTCAGCAGTGGACGACGCGCTCGGGCATCCCGGTCTAGTCACGCGCCTGCCGATCACCCCGCTCGCCCTCCACGAGGCCCTGACGGCGTCCGCCAAGCGATGAGGCCGTTTCCCGGCATCCGAAGCGGCGCGCGCTCGCCGATTCGCAGTGCCCTCCTACTGCCGGTCGATGTTGAACCACAGAGTGCGCACGAGCGTGGATCCGTGGTTCCAGATCCGGTGCGGACGCTGCGACAGGTAGGAGATCATGTCGCCGGGGTTGAGGATGTAGACCGCTCCGTCGACCTCCACCGTCAGCCGGCCCTCAAGCACGTAGCCGTACTCGAACCCGGCATGGGTGACGGGCCGGTCGTTGCTGCCGGTGTGGGGCTGATACTCGTTCACCGCCACGGTGACGCCGCGGGCGCGGTCGTCGCGCATCAGGCGGCGGATCACGTGCTGGGCCGTCTCGATGGCGGGCGGCTCGCTCGCCCGCACCACCAGCTTCTCCTCCGAGGTCGGCTCGCTTGCGACGAGTTCCGACATGGTGATGCCGAGCGCGCTCGCGATGACGACGAGCGATCCGATGGACGGCGAGGCGCGGCCCCGCTCGACCAGGCTGAGCATCGAGGTGCTGAGGCCAGACGCGGCGGCGAGCGCCTGCAGGGTCATGCTACGGGCGTTGCGGGCCTCCCGGATGCGCAGGCCGATCGCCGCGAGCGTCGCCGCAGTGCTCTCGGCGATCTCCGCCGCAGTCGCGGCAAGGGGCTCCTCCGGCGGGCGCTCCAACTGCGGGGTGTCTCGTTTCATGCCTCGGGTTCCTCGGGATTGGCCGCCGCGCAGCAAGCATTTCCGCTTGCGCGAGTTTTTCATACATGCAAAACAGTTTGAGTGGAATTAAAAAACGGAAATGCGGTATGACCTCCAACCCGGCGGGAACCGTCCGCGTCATCGACAGTGCGGTCGACTGTCCTGAGATACCGATCGTGACAGGCGGCGGCAATGCGCATGTCGTGATGTGGCCCGGAAACGGGGCGATATACAGGACCTTTCACCTCATTTCTCTGGATTTGTCCGGAAAGACCATTCCCCTGCAGCACTCATCCGACAGCGTATACTACATCGTGTCCGGCAAAGGCACCGTTACGGATGTCGCCGCGGGCGTCGTATCCGAGCTGACGGAAGGCGCGATGGTCCATATCGACCGCGGCGATACCTACATGTTCGCGGCGGATGGCATCTCGGGCATGCGCCTTCTGGGCGGCCCATGCCCGGCGGATCCGGACCTCTACGCGACCCTTCGTGCCTCCAAGTAGGTCGGTCATGGCGATTCGAGTCTTCCATCGCGATACCCCATCGCTGCGTCTTCCGCTCATCTCGAAGGATGCCCGGTTCGTCGTCTGGCCCGGAATCGGAGCCTGGATTGCGAATATGAACTACGTCCGCTTGGAGCCGGGGGAAGAGAACGTCCCGCACATCCACGTCGAGTCGGAAGACACGATCTTCATTCTGGAAGGCGAAGGCACGATCCAAGACTACACGAACGACGTCAGCCTGCCGTTCCATGCCGGCTGCGCGGTCCACGTGCCGGTGGGCATCAAGCATGCGGTCAAGGCCGACAGGGGCGTCGGCATCGTCAGCGTTGGAGGCCCGAGCCCGGCCGACGTGCCGCTTCTCAGGAAGGTCGGAGCGTTGTCGCCGGACGCGCAGGCGCCAGTCTGAGCCATGCGGATCGCCGTCGCGCAGTTGTCCGGCCGGATCGGCCAAGTCGAGGCCAACCGGGCCAGGAGCCGCACCGCCATCGCGGAGGCGGCGGCAGCGGAGTGCAGCCTCGTCGTCCTGCCCGAATTGATCGTCTCCGGCTACACGGTCGAGCCCGCCACGCTGCGGGACGCGGCCGAGCCGCTCCAGGGACCGACGCTCGAGCTCTGGTCCGGGCTTGCGCGCACGCACGGCATCCATGTGGCGGGCGGCTTCTGCGAACGCGAGGGCGACCACCTCTACAACAGCGCGATCCTGGTCGGCCCGGATGGCCTGCGGCTGCATTATCGCAAGTTGCATCTCTTCGACCGCGAGAAGGAGGTCTTCACGCCCGGCGACAAGGGGTTGCCGGTCGTCGAAACACCGATCGGCCGGATTGGCTTGTGCGTCTGCTACGATCTGCGCTTCGTCGAAGTGCTGCGCGGGCTCGCACTGGCAGGCGCCGAGATTGCGGCGGTGCCGACGGCCTGGGTTGGCGGCTTCGATCGTGGCGCCCGCGCGCCCGGATCGATGATCGGGCAGGCGCAAGGGGCGGTCCTCCAGGCCAATCTGGACCAGATCTTCGTCGCCTGCGCCTCGCAGGCAGGCATCGAGGGCGGGACCCGGTTCCTGGGTTCTTCCCTTGTCGCCGATCCGTTCGGCAACCTGCTTGCCGGGCCGCTCGCGGAGGATTGCGAGGCCACCGCTTGCGCCGATGTCGATCTGGCGCAGGTTCGTTCGGCCCAGAAGCGATCGGACCGAATCAGACCGCGCGCCGACCGGCGCACCGACGTCTACGCTCTTCGGGTCGGAATGGAACTCTACTGAATCCTCCCTGACTCTCGCCCGAACGCCTGCGGCGTCCGGATACCGTTCGAGCAAGGCTCAAGAAGGAGAACTGCCTTGAAGATCACTCAAGTCTTCACAGTTGGACGTCCCCTCCCGGTCGTGTGGGATTTCTTCCATGACATCCCCCGGGTCGCGGCCTGCGTACCGGGCGCAGAGTATCTCGGCGAGAAGGAGGACGGCCGGCATTCGGGCCGGGTGACGACGAAGGTCGGCCCGTTCCAGGCGAGTTTCGAGGGCGAGGCCGAGGTCACCTACGACGAAGGCACGCATGCGGTGACGGCAAACGGCAAGGGCGTCGACCGGAAGGGGGCCAGCCGCGGCAAGCTGGCCATGACCTGCACCTGCGAGGCCGCTGGCGACGCGACGAAGGTCACGGTCGACGCGGATATCCAGCTCTCGGGCCCGATCGCTCAGTTCGGGCGTACCAGCCTCTTCAATGAGGTGGCGGGCGTCCTGGTCCAGAGCTTCGTCCAGAACACCGAGGCACAACTCGCTCCGCTGGCGTCCGTCGAGGCTGCATCGGCCGGACAAGCACAGGCCATGCCCGCCCCTGTCCCGCCCACCAAGCCGGTCAGCGGCACATCCCTGATCCTGGCTTCCCTGAAGGCCTGGATCGTCGCGCTGTTCCGCAGGAAGGAAGCGGGCCGGAACGCCTGATACGGGCATAGGCCGAACCCGACCTCGCTCCGACACCCGCCCGAAGCGTCGGCCCAAGAGGGACCGCGACGGCGAAGCTTTGCCCAGACCAACCCCTTTGAAAGGAGAATCGACCCGTGAAGATCGTCGACCTGTCGCACCTGATGAACGTCCACACCCCTGGATGGGTGGGTTACGCCGGCAATAAGATGTACTACGCGCAGAACTTGCAGACCAAGCAGATCGTCGCGCAACGCATCGACACGGCCCTGCATGTCGGCACGCATATCGACGGCGCCATGCACGGCACCGACGGCATGGGCGATATGGCCTCCTACCCGCTCGACTTCCTGGTCGGTCCGGGGGCGGTAGTCGACGTCTCCCAGCACATGGACGATTGGGCCGTCATCACGCCCGAGATGATCGAGAGCGCTCCCGTCGAGGTGCGCGAGGGCGACATCCTGATCCTCCACACGGGCTGGCATCGTTACTGGGAGGGCAAGCCGCAGCAGGATCTCGTGCGCTACTTCTGCATGCATCCCGGCGGCAAGATCGAGCTTCTCGAATGGATGCTGGCGAAGAAGATCAAATGGTTCGGGGTCGATTGCGGCTCCGGCGACCACGCCATGAACACCTCGATCCGGCACATGCGTCCCGACTTGGCCAAGCGCTTCGAGCAGAAAGTTGGGATGACCTGTGATCAGTTCTTCGGCGATTACAGCTACACACACAAGCGGTCGGGCCGCGCCGTGACCGAGGAAATTTTCCCCTTCCACGCCTACGCGTTCCAGGAAGGGCTGATCCATGCCGAGAACGTCGGCGGCGACATCGAGCTGATGCTGAACAAGCGCTCGATCATTGGAGCCTTCCCGTGGCGCTACGATGGGCTCGAAGCCTGCCCCTGCCGGATCGTCTGTTTCGACGGCATGGACGAGGCGGTGGAAGCCGTCGGTGACGCTGCCAAAGCGGTCCTGGGCCCGCGCAGCATTGCCGCAGGATTGATGAGCGGTGGTCCTGACGGGCGCTGATCCTTGCAGCCTGCCCGGCTCAAAGTGGATTCTGAGCCGGGCAAACCGATTGGAGGCCGCCATGCGCTTTCTCAACAGAGCCTTTCTGTCATTGTCGTTGAGCTTTGTTCGATTCGCTGCATCAAATTCTATATTTGATGCCAATTGTTGGAATATTAGATCTGAGTAATTTTAAAATTATATAATCTCCATGGGAAAAGAAATAAATCAGGATAAAATATTTTCGACATAATCATTGAGTATTTTATAATGTAATATGAGATCATATTGCGGCACACGCCGACATTGGCGTCGTCGGGCCTGGACCACGGCTACCGACCCTTTCCGGGCGCTGGGAACGTTCGCTCTCAGGTACTTGGAGGAATCCCATCGAAGCGGAGGCGGGCATCGAGGACGCTTTGATGACTGGCTTCTGCCCATTCGATCAACACTCCCAGGGGGCCTAGGAGAGAACGACCCAGATCCGCCAAACGATATTCAACGCTCGGCGGGCTGGTTGGGAATACATGGCGGGTGATGAGCCCATCGCGCTCCAGATTACGCAGACACTGCGTCAACATTCGCTTCGAGATATCGGGGATAGACCGGTTCAGCTCGCCGAAACGCCGGGGACCGCCGGCCAGTGCGATCACGATCAAGGTCGTCCATTTGTCGCTGAGGTGATCGAGCACGTTCCGGACCGGGCAGCGGGTCGGATCGAGCCTCATGCGCTGCCAGTCATCGAACTTGCTGGCCAGCTTGTTCTCATCACTCATGCGGGCGGTACCTTCCAAGTAACCAGGGTCCTAGAACCTGCCTCCTTACAGGCAGTGAAGGTCTCAGTTATAGACCTTGTGCGAAAAACGAACCGCTTAGGATTTTTCCCTATGACGCTCTCATCGCACACACGTCTGTTCGTGACAGGGGCCACTGGCCAACTTGGGCGCCTCGTCATCCAAGCCCTGCTCCGGACCGTGCCCGCCGCCCAGGTGATCGCTGGTGTCCGCCACGCTGGAAGCGAAGGGGCCAGGAAGCTGGCCGGGCTCGGCATCGCGGTACGCACGGCCGACTATGCAAAGCCCGGCACGCTCGCCGCGGCGTTCGAGGGTGTCGAGCGGCTGTTGCTAATCTCCTCCAGCGAGGTCGGCCAACGCGTCGTCCAGCACCGGAACGTCATTACCGCCGCTAAGGCCGCGGGTGTCCGCCTGATCGCCTATACCAGCGTCCTACGTGCCGACACGTCACCCCTGGCTCTCGCGGAGGAACACCGCACCACCGAGGCGATGCTCGCCGAATCGGGGGTGCCCCATGTCCTGTTGCGCAACGGCTGGTACACAGAGAACTATGCAGCCTCGATCCCGCCCGCACTCGCCCACGGCGTCATGCTTGGTAGCGCAGGGGAAGGCCGGATCGCCTCGGCGGCGCGGGCCGACTATGCGGCGGCCGCGAGCACCGTGCTGACAGCCGACACCGACCAGGGCGGCCGCATCTACGAATTGGCAGGCGACGAAGCCTACACGCTATCCAGCTTCGCCGAAATTGTGTCGCAGGCCTCGGGCAAGCCGGTTGCCTACAAGAACCTGCCCGAGGCGGAATTTAAGGCTGCCCTGATAGGCGCAGGACTACCTGAAGCCTTCGCCGGCCTTCTGGCAAACTCAGATGCTGCCGCAGAGAAGGGGGCCCTCTTCGATGACGGCCGCCAACTCAGCAAGCTCATCGGGCGGCCGACCACCTCCACCACATCGGTAATTGAGGCAGCACTCAAGGATTGATCCGCAAGACCCTGTCGCCCGGGAGCTGTACAAATCGCCCGTGGCAGCGAATTTGTGCCTATGGCGGGATGTCTGCCCCGGGGCGCAAGGCCAGGGTCCGGTCGTCACCCCATCCGGACCTTCAGCGGCAGCGCCCCGAATATCCGCAAGGGGTCATTCGGCACCCTGGGGGCGATCATACTACTGGTACACCGCGGCCCTTTCGACCGCGGCGCCCGGTTCAGATTTCGGTCTGCTCTGAGAGGATCAGTGCGTCGTCAACCTCAATGCCGAGTTAGCGAACCGTGCTCTCAAACTTGGTATGACCAAGGAGCAGCTGGCAGGCTCGGATATTGCCGGTTCGCTTGTAGACCAGCGCGACCTTCGTGCGGCGCAGGCTGTGCGTGCCGAACGCCGAAGGGTCCAGGCCGATCAGGGCAACCCACCGGTGTACCAGCCGACTATAGTGCCGCGTCGTAAGATGCTCTCCGAGTCGACTTCGGCTTGGAAACAGCCAGTCGCCGGCTTTCAACCTGCGCGCAGTCAACCAAGCCGCGAGAGCCTCGCGCGTCGGTTAGGTAATCCCGAACGGAACCGGCCTGCCGGTCTTGCGCTGGCAGACGGTCGTTCGAAGACGCACGGCGTCGCCCAGGTAGATGTCGCTCACGCGCAGGCCAACGAGATCACACCCGCGCAGCTTGCTGTCGACGGTAAGGTTGAACAGGTCAAGGTCTCGGGTGCGGTTGGCGAGCTGGAGGCGCGTGCGCAGGGCCCAGATGTATTTCGGCTTCAGCGGCGGCTTGGGTCCGACGATACGGCCGCAGTTCCAGGGAACACGCGTGCTTGAGGGAACGGCAACGACTTCGGGCATGGCTGGCTCCTGAGTTGAGGAGCTTCTCATGAGGAATCCGATGCTGCCGCTGAGCCTAATGTCGAATGACGGCTCTCTGCAGCACAAGCCGACAATGGAGCCGGCGGGCCTGGACTACTGCTCGCGACCCATTCCGGAGTCAGGAAAGGTCCGCTTCCAGGCAGTACGTTGGGCTGGCTTTGGCTGCTCATGGCCGAAGGTAGAACGGCGGCTTTCGGGCAAATCACTGAGCTAAGTGGACCTCCCAGTTCGGCTCACACCGCTGCCATCACCCAGGTGCACCCCCAAAGTCCCACCTTGAGGCCGGATCAGTCTTGCGCTGGAATTCGACCTACAGATTGTACCCGCAGGCCCTCTCAGAGGGCTCGTGCATAGCCTGGAGTCAGGCTGATCATCTGCGCCGTGTCCTGTGATAGCCGTGCCTCGGTAAGCTCGACCTCAGCATCGTCCTTCACAGCCTCTTTGACCAACCGGACTGCGCTTTCCGCATCCTCGGCGATGATCGCGTAGAACACGGTAACTTGGCCCGTCGGCATCTCGGCATCAGCGCGGGTGACCTTCACGATGAGGGCAGTTTGGTTCGGTTCAATCATAGCTTGATCGTGTACAGAGTGGGCGCGCCAACCAAAACCACGGTGGAATTCCTTTCCACTTGCATCATCATAGATTGACCCGGCAGGGGGGCGGGCGTCTTATATTTGATTGATCTTATCGAAGTGGTGATGGCCGGCAACTCGGATGGGTTGGATGCCCAAAAGAGTCGGCCGACCTTCCGTGACCGTCACCCTCGCGACCACTCCCCCGAGCGTCAGGCGTCGAAAGTGTTTCGCGAATGTCTCCATTGCCGGTAAATAGATCAGCGCCGCCGTAGGGCAGCCGCTGGGTTTAGATCCCGCTCCATAGCGGCCAGCGCGCTTTCGTGCGCCTTTTGCTCGCTCACGTGCGGCCGATCTGATCGCTCGGTGAGCTTGCCGTGCTTGCGCATTGCCCAGCCGAAATGCCCTGCGGGCTTCATCAGAGGTGAGACCTCGATGGAGTAAGGACGAGGTACGGCCTCAGTCATGATGATCACCTCTCCAGTGCTCAGGACGCGAGAATGAGCTCGCCCTCGCGCATCGCGCGCTCGCCAGTTAACGATTTCACGCGGTAGGACGGCTCGCCTGAGCGATCCTCAGGCATCAGGCGAACCACCTCAAAGAAGTCGCTTAACGCGCTTCTGGAGTCAGCGTGTACGACGTTGACCAGCCGGACACGCTGGCCGATCTTGAACTTGTGAGACATCCATCGTCCTCCGTGAGCCATGAACTGTGCGGAAGGTGGGCAAGCTATCGACGCGCTTTCACCTTGGCCTTGCGGGCAGCGAAGCGCGCGTCGCGTGCGGCTTTCTGCTCGACGGCGAGGGCAGCTTGCTGCTCGACCCTCTCAGCAGCCAGACGAACAGCTTCAGCAGCCTCTCGCTCTCTCGCTGCAAGGGCCTCAGCTTCGCGCTGAGCTTCGGCGGCTAGGCGGGCGGCCTCCCGTTCGTTAGCGCGAACCTCTCGTGCTTGAACGATGGCCCACCTTGCAGCCTGCCGGGCGAGAACGGCCGGGTCATTCGCTGCGGGGCGTGCCCGAAGCCGGGCAATGGTGGCCCGCCGCGCCTTCGCAGCGGCCTCAAGTCGATCAACGAGCTGGTCGGTTTTGAATTGACCCACGTAAATTCCTTATGCTCACCATGGCGTCGCGCTGGTGACGACAAAGAGATGAAGCCGCCCCATGGGGAGCGGCTCCGAACGCGTCAGTGATTGACGAGCAGGGCTCAAGCGGCCTGGAGGCTGCCGGCCGACTGCTTGCCGGTGCGGCGGTCGGTTTCCATCTCGTAGGAGACCTTCTGGCCCTCAACGAGGTTGCGCATGCCGGCACGCTCAACGGCCGAGATGTGCACGAACACATCCTTGCTGCCGTCCTCAGGCTGGATGAAGCCGAAGCCCTTGGTGTCGTTGAACCACTTAACGGTGCCAATGCTCATAGGTATTTCCGTATTTCGGTAGGCAATCGAAGAGAGCCCAGCGCATGCATTGCACGCGCTCGGAGGTTGGCCGTCGAAATGTGGGAGAGATGCAGACTGCGCACCCGAATGGGCGGCACGGCCGGATGTCTGGCCAAAGATCGATCACTAAATCTAACACGTCAGAAATAAATTCACAACCAAGCGGCCAGAATTTTCTGGAATTTCGAGTCTCTCAGCGGCGCATCTGGCTGATATAGAAGGCGAAACGGCTGTCATTTATTTTTTGGACTCTCATGGAAGCCAGACGCTGGCTCTCTTCGACTGCGCATGAGTCTCGGAACGCTTCCCCCCGAGCTGTGCACCCTATCGATGTTGAGGCGCCTTTGATGATCCGTGCGCCGACGCTCTGATTGACGACGCTGAAGGCCGCGCAACCGAGTAGCCGACCTCCACAGTCTCGCCGTGTTCGAAGCGCCATATCAGGTCCTTGGCCGCACTTGGCTTTCTGCGCAAGGCGAGCCGATCGTTTGAGAGGGCTGCGTGCTCAATTCCGTGATCGCGATCTTCACCGTGCTTGCCGTTCTGCTGGCATGGGCGTTGGTCAAGCTACCGCTTTTACCATTCCGCTTTGCTCGCGGATTGATGCGTCGGAGATCTGTCCCGGTCTGAGATTGAGAGGCGATCTCGCTTGGCCGGACGCCTGACAAACAGTGCGACATCTGCCTGCGCCCTCTCCAACGTGGTGTTGTGAGGCGACATCGTTGATCAGCTTGTGCAAAGCTGGCGCGGTCGGATGTTGTGTCTCGTCAATCGGCACGGGCAGGGTCGCCGCCATGGAGGCAAGCGGACCGGGAGTGTGAAGCAAGGGCCCGGCCCGCCCGCCGCACGACGAGATGAACGATATCCTTCGATATCCTCGTCGGGCTGCCTCAGCCTAATGCTTGGCTGCAGCGCTGGTTGCATTGGCTGAGCCGAGAGCGGGTCAGGCTGGCCTTATCAGTGGATGGGCGAGCGAGACCGCTGCGGGCTGCACTCGGCGGATCTACAACCGCTCAGCCTACGGCCTCGTGGTCAGCCAGGAGGGTGGTCCAGCCTTCACGGTTCGGCCGGGTACCTCTAGGTCCATTCAACTCTCTCGGTCGGACAAGATTGGTTTCGCCGTCTACTGCTCGGCCGATCGTGACAGCACCCCCCTGTTTGGTTGCTGTGTCATGTCACTTGTGCTCGCGTGGGCCTTGAAGAAGCGCACCATCTCGCGGCTGGCGTCTGGACCGAGGGGATCCGTGTAGCTGCCGTTCGGACTTCCACCGGACCAAGCATGCCCGACCCCGTGCAGAACCCACTGCTCCAGCACCTCTCCACCTGAACCGTCAGACTGCACGGTGCGGGTGTAGGTCACGCCACCTGCACTCTGCCCATGCTTGACGACCTTGCCCAATGCACCCGCAGGCTCGGCTTGCGCGATGATGCGGTCGCCGTTGATGGGGTTGACGGTGCGGTCGGCATCACCGTGGAAGACGATAGTTGGGACTACGGCGGACGATCCCCGCGGCTGGGTTATCCCACCCCCGTTCATGGCAGCGAAGGCGGACGGCATATCCTTGGCTGCGCCGTACGGAAGTCCTGAGTGGACGCCGATTGCAACGAACAAATCGGGGTAAGTGATCGCCATAATCACCGCAGCTGCGCCGCCGGCTGATAGCCCCGCAGCGTAGACCCGGGCCGGATCCGCCGAGAACTCCCGAATGACCTCACCCGTAATGCCAGCGATCAGCGAGGGCTCGCCGGTGCCGCGCTGCTGATCGGCAGCGTTGAACCAGTTCCAGCACTTCTGCATGTTGGCCGCTTGCGGCTGGCTCGGGTAGGCCACCAAGAAGGTCTGCTCCTCGGCAAGCTCGTTCATGCGCGACCCGGCAGCGAAGTCATCTGGCGACTGAGTGCAGCCATGCAGCATGACGACAAGAGGAAGGGCTTGGCCCGTATAGCCGCTTGGGACGTAGACCTTGTAGTTCCGGCTGCCTGCCGCGTTGGAGAAGGTCCGCTCCTCGTATCGCGCACCCTCGGGCACCGGGATCCGGGAACGCTGCGGCGATCCGATGCCCTCGCCGAGGCTGGGCAGCGGGCCCATCTTTGGGAAGCGCTCACGCAGGGACCGTAGCGTCTCTGCAAGGCCTCGGCGCTCTGAGGCGGTTGCTCGACCAGAGAGTGCCTCGCCGGCCGTCCCCGTCCCGAAGCCGGGCGCGGTCCAAGCGCCTCCGGGCATTGGAGGCGCCACCATGTCGATCGTCGGCCTAGATTGGTCCGTATTGCTGCGAATGTGACTTGCAACCTTACGGGGCGCCACCGCGGTTTGGTAGACGCTGAGCGTCCCTGAAGCAGTGCCATGGCCTCGGTGAACTGGCCAGCGCGGGTGAGACGGGTCACCTCAGCCATGTCGATGTTGGGGAGCGCGTTCATTATCATGATCCTGGATGAAGTCGTCGCGTCGGCGCAGCGGAGCTGACCGTCAGCGCGGATGGGTTGGGGCTAGAGATCAGGCTGTACGATCGGCCAACGCTTCCTTGACCTTTGGGCTGGCGTGAAAGGCGCCGAGCACCTGAACTGAGGCAATGGCTGCGCGGGCGAGTTCAGGCGTCACGTCAGAGGCGATGCTGGCGAGGCCGAGAACCTGAATGTGGAGCGGAGTGCTGGCGTCTCTCGCCGCTTCCAGATCCTGCCGAGTGTAGTGAGAAAGGCCAAGGCTAAGCTGCTTGCGGGCGACGGAGTGCTGCACCGCATCGCCTTGCCGCTCGAGTTGGTTGCGGACAGCCGTTCGGATGAAGTCGGCGCGGTTGGAGTAGAAGCCGTCCCGAACCAGCAGGTCGATGCGACCGAGATCGACGAAGCCGAGGTTGATCGTGAGCTTCTCGCTCTCAGGTGTCTTGGGCCGAAGGTCGTGAACGTTGCCGGCCATCTGTAAGCCATCCCATAACCATCCGTCTGGATGGTGAGGAGATGGTAGCCCGCGATGAACATACAAGGGTGAGGCTCTCGCCCTCCACTGACCAGGGACCGCGGCCTCTCCAGATAGGCGACCCAGGGGGCAGTGACATCCGAGACGAGCAGTCTCGGAAAGGCGGGCGGCGGCGCACTCACAAGGCTTTACCCACAGTCTGTGACTGGGCTTGAGCCGAGGTCTGCTTTGGAGAGGGCGACAAAGGTCTCCGAATGGCCAGGATCGGCGCGAAGCCGAAGGTCCTCTGCTGGGAGTAAGGCCAACTGCCGCTTCCGACCCCACCCGGACCTTCGGCGGCCTCACCCTGAATCTCCGCAATGGGTCACGAGTTCGCACGCCACTCGTTCAGCTATGCGCCATAAGCGGAAATCGGTGGTCAGCCCGAAACCGGACCTTCGGCTCTACGCTCCATTACGGCCATTCGTTAGACGTCTTTGCTATCTTCACAGCGGACGTCAGCTCAGGTCGGATTGCAGGTCTCAAACGCGTCGCTCTAGGTCGGGCGATCACGATATTGCTCGACCTTGATCACCTCAGAGGTAGTTGAGACTGCGCTGTCGAAGGGTGACACCGGGAGGACACCGCCGGCCATCTGGCGGAAATCCTCTCTCTCCGGATCTAGGCGCTCACCATGTCCCGCTTCCCAATCCAAACCGTCGACAGCGCGCCTGAGGCGTCCCGGCAGGCCGTCGAGGCCCTGCGTACCGCCTTCGGATTCCTCCCGAACGTCGCCGGCACGATGGCCACGTCTCCCGTCTTGATCGGGAGCCTCATCGCGTTGTTCGGCAAGGTACACGGTGGCAGTTTCACCGAGGCGCAGATCCAGGTGCTGCTACTGACCAATGCTGTCACGAATGGAAGTAATTGTGGAGTGGGCCCCTGGAGGTGGACGGATTGGACAAGGCTGATTGACCGGCTGGCTGGGTCTTCGAAGGATGAAGACCATGGCTCGACACCGTTCCCACAGCGTCGCGTTCAAGCGGCAGGTCG